>Ga0228535_1001124_pt1 | contig 49017 bp, 22 predicted proteins | sample SJ1metagenome_FD_168457 | JGI IMG/M metagenome (GOLD analysis project Ga0228535, IMG submission 168457) | Enriched culture of PCE-dechlorinating microbial communities from Ithaca, New York, USA - SJ1 | ecosystem: Engineered > Modeled > Simulated communities (microbial... > Unclassified | place... | reverse complement strand
AAAACATTTCGGCATGTCCTGCAGTGTTAGGGTGTGCATTGTCGGCAATATAGCCTGAAGCCCACTGTCCCGCACCGTTATCTATTGACCCAAGCAAATTCACACTTGCAACATCCCACTGGTGAATCAGCAGATTGAGTTTTTTAAGATAACCGTAATCGGTAGCATTGAAATCACCACGCGGATAGTTGTTACCCACAATCGGTTCTTTCCCGTGTGTACGGGATCGATCTATCAATGTCAGCATATTATCACGCCAGCTATTGTACGCTGCTTCGCCACGCTCGTGAATACCCTCGTTTCCAAGCGAGAGACCATAAAAAACATAACGACTGCACGATGGTAAAAGATCGCTGTCCCAGCGGTTGGTAACATCGGTGGTTGTATTTCCGCCTATGGAGATATTGTTGGTTGTCCAGTTATATTCTCCTTTTTGTTTAAGATAGGTTGTCCACAGCCAGGCATAACCGTTTTGGTCGCGTGGACTGGCACCCTGTCCCCATGGTACGGAAGAACCCATTACGGTAAAGGAATAATCACTTATATTTTGGTTGATGATGACTATTTCTCTCGTCTTTGTCAAAATCACATCATCCCCGAAATCAGCGGTAGCCGTAACGGTAACTGTTCCGTTAGACTTGGCGTAAAGTCTGCCTGCTTCGGTAATGCGGGCAAGATTTTCATCATCTACGCTCCAGATTACGAAAGGTAACAAGGCTCCCTGTGGTATGGCAGTAGCAGTGAGTTGCAAAAAACCTCCACAATTATTGATAGCATTACCACCGGAAATTGAAATATCTGTAGCTGCGGGTAGTTCCTCACCGGGCAGTTCTTCAAGTTTTATACAGTTGATATGTGCATACCCTAACCAGGTGGTCATGGTAAGTGTAATTTTCCCCTCAACATCAGGTATGACAGGATCGGAAACAAAGACATTTTTATTGTTGTAGTTTTCACTTTTTGCACCTATGCCGGCACCTCCCATCTGATGTATACCTGTAATGGTATTTCCTCCTTTTAGTTCTATACGCCCGACACGTCCTTCAGTACCCGAGTCGGTACGACTTCCTAATATATTGAAACGGTACTGCTTGCCACGATTAAGGTTTTTAAAATGAATGACTGCCGTCTGACTGCTGTTTTCAATAAACAGGTAATCATACGTAGCAGTTCTTATTGCCAATTCTCCGATAAGTTCCGACTTGGGTTCGTTAGATGAATCATTTCCTCCTAATGCACCGTTACGTACACCGTTAAAGCGTACCTCGCTTGCCATTTCAAGCTTGTAATCGGTTGTAGAATTATCGGAACTTTTAAGAGTCAGATTTCCGCTTCCATCACTTGCACCAATAGACCAATCATTACCGTTGCTATATACATTGTTCCAGTGATTGCCGTTTATATCAGGACTTGTGGTGGGGGCGCCATCCAATCCGTTATTATTCTTTCCAAAATCGATAAAGAATTTCTTCTCAACTTCCACAGGTTCTACATCGCTGTATTCCTCTATCTTCATGGCACTGATATAGCCCATCTGGTCGCTAAAAAGACGTCCGAGTTCCAGCATTATTTCTCCATTATCGGCAGGAATCACAAAAGCAGACTCCCATACGTTATTGTTATTACCGTTATAACCGTTGTCACCGATTCCTGTTCCGGTATTCAACTGACTGCCGTGACTGCCGTTTTTTCCACTCAGTGAGAAAATAACGCCTCGCTGCGCAACCGCTGCCACGCGAGTACCAAAGATATAGAATTTATAGGCTTTATTTCTATCCAAACTTTTGAATTTGAACAGCCCCTTACCCATGCCACCATCAAGGAAGAAGTAATCTTCGGTAGCGGTGGCAACAGCCAAATCGCCTAACAGGGCAGGGTCGGGAGTAAACAGACCACCGTTGTCACCGCCGTTCGAGCGGATTGAACGTGCGACCTCCAGGACGTAAAATGTCTGTTCACCGGCAGAGGATTTCAGTGTAACAGATGCTCCTGCGTTAAGTGTCGAAGGTGAACCGTTTGGTGCAACGACATTGTTCCATTGATTACCATTTGCATCCACATCACTTAATCGCCTGCTCTGAGACGGATTGTCCTGTCCGAAATCGATATAGAATTTCTGTACTAATGTTTGTGAATATGCCGTAAAACCGAGTGAAAAAAGAAAAAGAAATAAAACGGTTTTCAGTTGTCTGTTAAAAGTTATGTGTTTCATAAAGAATATGATTAATGTGCTAATATGCTAATGTGATTAATGTGCTAATGGTTCCCTGCCTTTCAGCCAAGAAAAGCAGGGAGAAAAATATTTTCAGTTTATCGGTTCAACGCCTTTGTCGAGCGTGTTTTACCATCTTTGGAAACTGAATTGATGATGTAAGAACCTGCAGGAAGAGCGAATGTCTTCGAATCTTCCACTTCTGCTTTATTTACAAGTATACCAAGCATATTATAAACAGAAACAGTAGAAGTTTCATTTACAGTTACAATCAGTTTTTCATGATTAGTTCCCACTCTTAGTTCATATGAACCTGAAGAAGGGGCAATCTCCGAAGTACTAAAATCTTTAAACTCTTCGATTTTCATCACATTGATGTGTGCCATTCCAAACTTGCGAGTAAGGGTCAGTTTAATTTGTCCGTCTTCATCAGGTGTTATCACATCCGATACATAAATCATACGGTTGTTACCGTTCACTCCTGTACCGCCAACATGTTTACCGGTTGTTTGATGTGCAGCCGTATAGGTATTCTCTCCTTCGAGCGTGATAATACTCATACGGGCTGGATCGTCAGCGCGACTTCCGAATATATTAAAACGATAAGTATTCTTCCTGTCTAAATTTTTGAAAAGCATAACAATGGGATTACCTTCGTCGGTAAACAGGTAGTCGTGCGTTGCTGTTGCGATGGCAAGGTCTCCCAAAAGCTCGTCGCTTGGTGCGAGCAATCCGCCATTACGAACTCCGTTGAATTTGGCATTGCTGCTTGAAAGTTCAAATGCGTAAGCGGTTTCAGTATTTTCTGAAGTTTTCAGTGTCATATTACCTGTACCGTCCGAAGTGCCATTGGTGGCACCATCTCCGTTGCTGTACACATTATTCCAATAATTACCGTTTTTATCCGGACTCGCGGTAGGCGTACCGTCTAATCCGCCATTGTTCTTTCCAAAATCAATAAAGAATTTGTTATCTGCAACAGATACTTCCGGCTGTTCTACTTCTTCTATTTTCATCGCACTGATATAGGCAAACTTGCTTGACGAAGATGCAATAAAGAACTCAAAATTGATTTTGCCCTCAGCATTTGGAACAACAGGAGCAGACACCAATACGGTATTGTCGTTTGTATTGGAGATATTTGTACCAATACCCGCACCCGAGGTTTGCAGATAACCGTTCCATTTATTGTCGCCATAGATAAGGAACGTACCACCGCGAACATCATTATTCTGACGAGCTCCAAAGATATGGAATTGATATGCTTTCGTATTATCTAAACCTTCAAAGCGGAACCAACCTTGATTGCCGATACCATCATCCAAAAAGAAATAATCGTTGGTGGCGGTGCCTACAGCCAAGTCGCCCAGCAAAGCAGCATCGGGTTCTGCCAAACCACCGTTTGCCTTACCATTAGAATTGATCTTGGTCACCAATACGAACTTTACCGTAGTGGCTTCTCCCTGAGAATTGACCATGTCGAGTGTGGCACCTGCTGCCAATGCAGAAGGTGCACCTGACGGAGCTACAACATTATTCCAGATATTACCGTTAATATCTGCACCCGTTGTTTTATCTCCCCAAGTGCTGGCATCCTGACCAAAATCAATGAAGAATGTCTGTGCATCAATATCTTCACCTTTGGCTATTGCCTGTTGTCCGAATAAGAAAACAGACAAACAAGCTGATAAAAAATAAATTTTTAGTGTTTTCATAAAGCTTTTTTATTAATTGGTAAATAATAAACATCTATCTAAAAGTAGAGATGTGGGTTAGCACATCTCTACAGATAAATAAATTATGAATAAACGCAAGCAAAGATAATATAAAATAATAAATCTGTATTATTTTCCCTATCTCTCATTACAAAAAGATAGGGAAAAGTTAGAGCATATTCATTTTATGCTGAATCAATTATCTACTGATAACTTTTACAGTTTCAATCTGCCCTTTTGCTGAATGCGACTTAACAATGTAAGTACCTGCCGGCAATTGAACTGATTTGTTATTTTCTACAGTGAAACGATATACCTGTGCCCCAACAACATTGTAGATAGTAACCTGAGAAGGAGTTGCAACATTGATTGTAAGAGTATTACTATTAGTTCTGACATCAATATTTCTCACTTCTTTTGTATTTGATTCAATACCTGTAAAGAAATCATCAGGATTAAATGTACCTGAATTATCTAACATAATATATTCTACCTCAACATCTGAACTGGATGCACCTGTCGATTTACCAAATGCTAAATATGAAATTCCATCTGCTTCTGGAACAGGAACATAAACATCTTCTTCATACAAGAATAAATCATCCAAATAGAAGTTAAACCAACCATTAAACTCAGTAAACATACACAAGGTATGATTTGCAAATGTTGTGGTAAATGTAATGGATTGACGTGTCCAGTTAATATACTTGGTCGAAAGTTCTTCGTCCCACAAGCGTACATCGCCATTGGCTACAACCAATTTGCCTTTGTCGTTGTAGTTTGCCGCTTTCAGCCAGAATACAAACGTATAAGTTTTGTTCGGTTCTAATTCTTTCTTAAAGTCTATATTTACTCCGAATGATACCGGATACTGATCCCCAGAGAGTCCTTCAAATTCCCGCGCTTGACCCCAGTTGTCAAGGTAAGAGAAACGAAGTGCTTTAGTACCGCTGTGTGCCCAGTTTCTTCCTGTATCAATATGTTTTTGTTTGTCTTGTAATCTCACAACGCTTTTCCACACATTGCTATAAGCGACAGGATAATTATGGTCATTATCTGCATTTGTAGAAGCTAAAGCCCAAGTATAAGGCTGACCGTCATTACCTAAGGTTTCATCTTCAAAGTCGCCGTTGGCTATCAAGTTGGTTTTGCCTGCAATTTGCGGATCAACCGGAGTACCTTCGGGTATTTCGTAAAGCACCAAATCGTCAAGGTAGAGATTCCACCAATTTCCATGATCAGCAGCAGTAGTGTAGAGGTGTACTGTTTTGTTTTCTTCAGTAGCCGTAAACACCAAATCACAGTTTGTCCACTGGTTATTTCTTCCCATCAATTCGTGGCTCCAAATTAGCTCCTCGCCTACTCTTACTTTTAACCAACCCCAATCGGGCCATTTCGGACTGCGGTGCCAGAAATTAAAACGATAGGTTTTGCCGGCTTCTAACTCTACGCCAAAATCGAAGTTGTTTCCATTGTTGCCTTGTGTCGTAAAACGCAAAGAGCCATCACCGCTGCGCGCGAAATCAGTTACTTCGTCATCCGGTTTATCGTTTCGTTGGATTCGGACTGTATTGGAGTTCCAAAGAGCATTTGCCGCAAATGGCAAGTTTTCATTTTTATTATCCAAATTGCTTAATGCCCATGTATAAGGTGTTCCATCATTATTCATTTCCCAATCTTCAAATCCGCCGTTTTGGATAAGATTTACGTAGCCATCGTGGAAAGGTATAGGAGCGAAACCATGTGCTACATTAGCACTACCTACCTGTAAATCAGTTTTTTCACGCAGATAAATATTGTCTATTAACACTTTCGACGTAGCCTTACTACCATCTCTATTCCAAGATGGAAACTCAAAACGAACAGTTTTGATATCACTGTTATCATTTTTATTAAACACTTCTGTACCTGTTCTCCAGCTTAGGGGTTCAAAAGGATTATTCCACCAACGTTCACGAGGTTCATTTTGTGTAACAGCATCATCTCTCACTGTTCCTTGTTGTGTATTCCAATATATACCCAAATCACGCCATGCCCATTCATTATCATAAATAGCACGACGACGAGACATAACAAATTCATAATCCGTATTGGGTTTAACCGGAAAATCACGCGTAGTCATACCCTCTTTAGGAGTGGTATTGTTGGTCTTTCCTTCACTATTAATCAACAGAGAAGACTGTCCTGCATAGGCACGTGTAGCAGAATGAATTGACAGGCTCCCATTTCGAGTAATGAAATCAGGGAACTCTTCATCTTCAAAACCTCCGTTTTCAATGATATTATCGAATTGGAACTTTGTAGCAGGGAATGAACCAAGTGACACTTCGTCACGGAACACTTCAATCGCACCGTTCGATGGGTTTGCTGTTAAACGGTAGGTATGAAATGCATCGTCATTTACTAAAGCATCAGCAATCACATTTGTTGCAGCAAAGGGATTTGTTTGTTCAGTAACCGCATCCTTTAAAATACCGACGCGGAACCCTTTACCATTCTTATCAAAACCTTGTATATTAAATGCAGCTGTTTTATCTGCATCAATTACTTTGGCTTTAAACACGATGGTAAATCCTACATTTAGGTCGAACTCTAAATCAGTCTTTCTCCATCCAATTTGTGAAAACTGATCTACATCATTTACTGATGTGAATTTCAACACACCATCAGCGGTTGACACTGTCACAGGAGCTGCTACATCATTAATTGTAGCATCAAGTTTCATTTCAGTCCAACCTTGTTCAGTTGGAACAGACTCACCCGAAAACACAGTCACGGTCGACTGTGCATTAATCTGCCATCCTAAAAGGATAAATGCAGAAATGATCAAAATTGTACTAATTTTTTTCATATTTCAAATAAATTAAATTGGTTAATAAAATCAGAAAAATAAAATTATTGTGTTAATATTAGAAAATAATTTTTCGCAAAAAAGTGTCAGTAGGTGAATCCACCCTGACTATATACACACCCGAATCAAGATTTACCTCGAATTTGGATGTATTTCTAAATCCTTTAACTATACTCCCATCCATTCTAAAAATATTTACTGATGCTGATTCAAGAGAATCAAAAAATACTGTATTATTCTTTCCAAATAAAATAGTATTCGAATTATCCGAAACATTGTTTACTGAAGTAGGATTAAAATATGGTTTAGTAGAATTTATTGCCGGTACACCTCCATCAACATAGGGCCAATCATTAGAATCCCATTTAACCTGACTTAACAAGACAGTACGCCCGTTTTTTTCATTTTCAGCATCCCATCCATGATATAAAATCCAATCGTTTCCTCTGTCATCCTGCACTATTTCCGAGCAATGTCCCGTACCTTTAAAACGTGTGCTATTATTAACAACCGGAGTATAGTTATTTGACATCATAGAATTTCCTGCTTTATTTACATATGGACCTAAAATCGATTGAGATCTTCCGACAACCAATCTGTATGTACTATTTAAACCGTTGCAACACGAACCTATAGAAGCAAAAAGATAGTAATAATCACCTCGCTTATGTATATAAGTTGCCTCGAAAGCAGTGCCTGCTACTTGTATTTTGCCTGGATTATCCGGATTTTTCAACTCTAAACCATCTGAAGTTAATTCCACACAATATATCCCTCTAAAACTTCCCCAGAAAAGATAATGCTTGCCATCGTCTTCAATATAGCATGGGTCGATAGAGTTCTGCACGCCTATCTCATTGCTTCTGAACAACTTCCCTCTATCTCGGAAATTGTTGAAAGGATTTCTTGCGGTAGCTATACCTATCCCGCAGGTTTGTTCGCCACCCCATACCGACATAGAGTAATACATCACATATTGTCCATCGATATAATTAATATCGGGAGCCCATATACCTCCGTTTGGTTCAAAAGTCGGACGGGTAGAATTTGTAAATACCGTACCTTGAAAAGTCCAGTTAACTAAATCATCCGACTTATAAATAGGAGCATTACGAATATCTTCTGTCGCATATAAATAAAAACTTCCATCTTGAGCTTTTATAATAGTCGGATCAGGTGTGCTCTTTGCAATTACAGGATTTGTATATCCTCGACCTTGCGACAACACACTTGTGCAACTTATAAAGCACAAAACTGTATATATTAGAAATTTATTCATTTATTTATATCATTTGTAATTTACTCTTTGATAAACGCTAATGCATTTACTGAATCCACTTGCCTTATTCTTAAAAAATATATTCCTGACGATAAATCTGATACATCTATTTTATAATCTGAGTGTTGAATAGATTTTACTTTGTTACCAAGTAAATTATAAACCCCCTCAACCAAATCACTTTCTTGTTTTTCAATATTTAATACGTTTTTTACCGGATTTGGATAAATGCGACATGCTTTTTTTTTTACACTCTCTATTCCCGACTGGTTATTATCAAGAATTTTAGCATAGACACCAACATCGATATACTGACCACCCATAGTCTGCTTACAATATACAGCCAAAGTGTTTTCACCTCCCAACACCAAAGCATTCTGGGCTGCCTGTGTTACATCAAAGAAATTATAATCACCTAAATAGCCTGATAAATCAAGAGCTAATACGCCGTTTATATAGATTTTACAATCTTCGTCGTGGTGCACTCGTAACACAAGTTTTCCATTTTCGAGTGCATCGGCAGGCGCTGTAAACTTACGACGCAACCAGATATTATTTGTGTCCCAAACAGTACCAATTCTGGCACCCGGTGTTTTATCCGTACCAAATCCACCTTCACCGGTTTTCCACGATGAATCGTCAAAATCTGTTCTATACCAACTCAAAGAAGGAATTGGCGTTGAAGTGGTGTATTTCCATATCTGTTTAGTATCTTCAGAGGTAATAGCAATGTCGTTATAAAAATCATTATCATGAATAATCCTTTGGTTTACTGCATAATAATCTGCAAAATTTCCTTTTTCGACTTTTCTGTCATAAGTAAGAAAACCATTTAACTCCATTTCCACATCAGTAGTCTCCGTATATACCGCACCGCTTAGTCCTTTATTACTTTTGAAATAAACAAGCATATCACCATATCTTGAATAGCGTTCTAACAACAAGGCATGAGTAGGTACAGTTTCGTAAGGATTACCTTCCTGCCATATATGTCCTTTTTCATAATAACCGATACCGCCATATTCTCCACACACGAGAATTTGCGAGTTAGTCTCATTGGGTTTTGGTGCTACAGGAGGCGGATAGTTATGATAATCACGAATATCGTTATTCGCAATCGTTCCATAGCGCGAATCACCACCACTATTTATGTTCACTAATCTTGTGTTATCTAAATTTTTCACGAAAGAAGATAAATCAGCTTCGTTATGTGAACCTTGAAACTCATTAAAGGGCACCCATACAACTATGGATGGTGAGTTCCAATGTGTTCTTATCATACGTTCCATTTCATTTTTGAAGGCATTTCTCTCTTGTGGCGGAACAGGTCTAAGATTAGTATTGATATAAGAATTCATCGAAGGCATATCCTGCCAAACCATTATTCCTAATTTATCACACCAATAATACCAGCGTTGTGGCTCAACTTTGATGTGTTTGCGTATCATATTGAATCCAAGCTCTTTGGTTTTTACAATGTCGAATTTGAGTGCCTCATCTGTCGGAGCAGTATAAATACCATCAGGCCAAAAGCCTTGATCAAGCGGTCCCATATGGAAAAGGAACTCATTGTTAAGCATCATTTTGGGGTATCCGTCAACCATTGCTTTAGATATCTTTCTCATACCAAAATAGGTTGAAACGGAATCTACCACCTGATTTTCATTCATAAGAGAAACTGTCATATCATATAAGAACGGACTATCAGGAGACCAAAGTTTCAGTGGTTGTGGGATATTTATCGTAACACCTGTACTGGCTCCTGAAACTGTTTTAAGCTCATTAACGATTTCAACACCATCAGCATATATTTTAAATTGATAAGTAGTACCACGTGTACCTGCTATAAACTGTAATGTTCCTGCATCAATATCAGGTATCATACGAAAATCGGATATATAGGATGTAGGTACAGGTTCAAGCCACACAGTTTGCCAAATACCTGTAGTAGAAGTATACATAATACCACCGGGATAGAGAGTTTGCTTCCCACGAGGATAACCCTTGGCATCAGTTTCATCTGTTACACGAACTGCGATTTGCTGTTCTCCTGAGCCTGTAATATAATCAGTTATGTCGAAATAAAAAGGATCGTAGCCACCTTGATGTTTCCCGACACTATTTCCGTTGATAAACACTTCACTGAAATAATCCACAGCTCCGAAATGAAGCAGCACTTTTTGTCCACTCCAACTTTGAGGGACAGTAAAAGTTTTACGATACCAAATATGTTCATGATGTTCCATGATTCCTGACAAAGCTGATTCTACAGGGAAAGGAACTAATATCTCTCTATTGAAACCTTCTGTAGGTAATGACTGTTCCGCACCGGTAGCAGGTTGAAACTGCCAGATACCATTTAAATTCAACCACTGTTCGCGTACCATTTGCGGACGTGGATATTCAGCATGTATAGGATCGGTAGCTTTCAACTGCTCCCCCCATGTAGTCATCAATTTTGCTGTCTTCTTTTGGTATGGTGTAACAGAGTTAGAGTTTGTTTTTGTTTTTGTTTTTGAATAAACTGATAGCGATAAAGAAAATACAATGCAAATTAGCGTGAGTACTCTCATTGTCGTTGTTTTAAAATTCATGCTTATTTGTTTAAAATGGATTAATAATTATTTAATTTGTTCCCTGAGTTTCGATCAAGAAACTCAGGGATGAAGATTGATAATTGTTAACTAAACATTATCTATTTATAATCTTCACTGCATTAACTTGACCGTTAGCTACAGATTTTACAATATATATACCTCTTGGCATAGCTATAGTTTGAGTACCATTTACCTCAGTACGTTCAACTAAAGCACCTTGCAAGTTATATATCCATACAGAAGTGTTCTGAGATGAACTCATTACAACATTTCCTGCAACAGAATGTACTTTCAGGTCGTTTCCGCTTGTCGGTGTCTGAACTGCAGAATTGTCTACGTCAAATTCAGCACCCGGAATCGATCTGAATATCGGGAAACCACCACCTTTAGGAATACCCCAAACATTAGTCATATCCCAACCTGCTCTTCTATAAAGTAAATAAGATTGGAAATCGCTAACCGGACGTTTCATAGATTCAGTAGCACGTGCAAACTGACCTCCACGATTAGGATCTTTTAAAGGATCCAAATTCATATCATTTCTTACAAAGCAAGTAGTAGTGTCAATTACAATATAACCACCTCCATTATAAGCAATGAATTCATTACCTGATGCACTCAACACATCAGTAGCAAGTGACATAACACCTGTAAAGAAGTTTTTACCACCTTCAGTACGTGCAACTATTCCACCGGCATCCGCATTAACAAGATCTAATCTGTCGTCTTTTGATATTGCAACTGTTCCTGTAAAATATGAATTGATGATACGTGTATCACAAATAATACCTGCCAAACCTGAAACTTGCCAATCGCTTGATTCAACTTTTGCATCAACTACGTATACATCTTTGATAGTAGACAGTTTACCTGTTTCTAACATACCTGCTACTACTCCAACATGGTCACGTCCATAAATCTCAGTGTCATAACTTCCTTTATCGAACACAACATGTTCTACTGTAACACCTTTACCACGACCAAGTAAGACACCAACATCAGCACCGCCTGAAACATATGCATCAGTGAAGCGTAAGTTTACAAAGTGAGCACCATCAGCATAGCCAAACAAACCAATTCTATCGCTACCGCTTATTTCAGGGCATATTACAGTATAGTTTTGTCCGTCTACATAACCTCTAAATGGAGCTCCCGAAGTACCGATTGGTTCGTATTGTACTGAAAGCATATCTATATCGGCTGTCAATCTATAGAAACCATTCAAGTCGTTTCTCATATTCATCCAGTCGGCTGCTGTAGCAACATCTTTCCAAACAGGCTCTACATAAGGCTCTTCATAAGTAATAGGATTTGATGATTTATTAGTACTTACTCCTAAATCCATACAAGAACCACCACCATTTTGAATCACATGGATTGCAAACAAGTTTTCACCTCCATAATTGATTGCATCTTTAGCCTCCTGATAAATTTCAAAGTTTACATAATTTGTACTCCATCCGGTATTAGCATGTGCTAAGACACCATTGATGTAAAGCTCATAATCCTCGTCATAGAATATAGTGAATTGTAATTCATCACCTTCTTCCAAAACAGGTATTGTAACTTTCTTACGAAGGAACAAGCCTAAATTATCTCCTTTCCATTGTGTATTCCATGGGAAAGAAACAGTCATATTACCACCAAAAGCAGAGCGTCCCTCCAACCAAGAAGAATCATCGAAATTCATATTTGTATTCCATCCTGCATCAGCTTCCAAGTCTTTTGAGCCGGCAATGTATTTCCACATCTCACCACCCTGACCACTTGTTTTAAGTACCGGAGCAACAATCTTTGATTTCATAAATGCAGTGCTTTCTTTTATAACTTTTCCTGCAATACTGTCTGAACCGGCAAACTTATAAACTTTACGATCGTATGTCATTAACCCATTTATTTCATTTTCGCAGTCGGTTGTTTGTACCATTGCAACACCACTGATACCTGCAAGAGATAAATTAGCTGTTGCTCTTGTGAACTCTTTCAATTTTGTGGCATATTCTGCATCAGTTTTAATTTCACTTGAGCTACTTGTGCTCCAAACATGACCGGCAATCACATAATTATAAGTACCTGTTACACCACAAACGGATGCACGTTCATTATACGGATTAGAATGTAATACAGGAATTGGCAGTCCTTGAGACATAACAACATCACCTAATTCATAACTATCAGGTCCTGATTCAGGTACAACTAAACGTCCATCTTTTAAGCCTTCGAATAACTCAACTGTGTTTTTAACATGATTGTAATCATATTTTCCCCAGCCATCATTAAATCCAATCCATGCAATTACAGATGGGAAATTACGGATACTTGCAGTCATAGCTGCTGCTTCTCTCAAGAAGTTTGCTTTTCTTGCAGCTTCTGTATTCAACTCTGCTATAGGAGTTCCACCAAATGTAGCAGGAATATCTTGCCATACCATCAGTCCAAGAGAGTCAGCTATATGATACCAAATAGCCGGTTCAATTTTCTCGAACTTACGAACTGCATTGAAACCTAATTCTTTGAGTTTTTTCAAATCATGACGAATAGCATCGTACGATGCAGGAGTATACAATCCATCAGGGAAATATCCATGATCTAATGTTGCATAATTGAATGTAGGCTGTCCGTTCAAGTAAATATAAGGTTTGTCGCGCAGTTTCTTTACTTCAACTTGACGCATACCAAAGTATGAAGTAACATTATCTGCTGTTGCGCCATCTTTCTTCAATTCAACTTGAACATTATATAAGAATGGTGATTCGGGAGACCATAATTTTGCATTTGCAATTGCGATATCCGATTCAACACCAACATTTACAGTAGCTGATGCAATTTCATTTACGCCATCAAGAACTTTAACTACTGCTGTTGCACCATCAGCATTGGCTGCAACAACTTTCACTTTTACTGATGAGTTATTAACAGGAGTCAACTGAACGTCTGTCACATATGCTGAATTTACAACTTCTGTCCAAACGGTCTGCCAAATACCTGTTGCAGGTGAGTACCAAGCACCATTAGGTGCAGGATGCTGCTTTCCGGAAGGTTGTCCACCCTGTGTAGGATCATAAACATGAACCACAATCTCTTGATTATTACCATCAACTAAAGCTGAAGTAATATCAACAGAGAATGGATTGAAGCCACCTTTGTGTTCAGAAACTTTAGTACCGTTTACAAACACAACACTATGCCAATCTATTGCACCAAAGTTCAAAATCAAACGTTTTCCGTCTGCCGGCTTTTGAATATCAGCAATCTTCTTATAAACATAAACCTTATTCTGATTATTATATTCGCCATCCATAATACCTGACAATGCAGATTCTACAGGGAATGGTACTAATATCTGTTGGCGATATGTTTCATTTGCCACATATGTACCAAAAGCATCTTTAGCCTTACGAGTATAGTCCCAAATTCCATTAAGATTATTCCATCCTTCACGTTTTAATTGCGGACGAGGATATTCATTCAGAATTGGCTGATCTATTTGCAAGTTTTCACCCCAAACAGTCATTAATGGAGCTGTTTTCTTTGCATAAGGAGAACTGAATGTTGAGCCATCAGGTGCATAAGCTCCTGTATTGTCAACTTTTATATATTCAATTTCAACATCAGTAGCTTCAGTATTGGTCTGTTTTCCAAAGAATAAGTGAGTTCCATCATATGCAGGTAGAGGTTCGCCTTCGAATAAGAAGAAATCATCGAAATAAAGAACTCCCGGATCGCCCCAAGAATCATAACCTGATTTCTGATTTGTATTCTCGGTAAAGAAGCGTAAAGTATGATTTTCTTGAGTTGTAGTGAATGTTAGAACAATATTTTTCCATTGTGGAAAAGTGTTATTATTTACATCTTCATACCAAAGTTGTTCATCACCATTATTTACATGTAATTTTAAATGGTCGCCATCCCATTTTGCAAAGTGATACCAGAAAGAGAATGTATAAGTTTTTCCTATTTCTAAATCCAACTCAGCTTTCAATGGAGCATTACGTCCCTGACTACGTGCTGCACTATAATCAGTTCCATAATCAACAACATTACTGAAGCTATTAAAATACCTCAAAGAGTGATTTCCTCTTGCCCACATAGGTCCGGCTTCGTCATTACCAGGTTGTCGAGCACTTTGTGTACGAACGCGTGCATTCCAGAAAGGATGCCAGAAAGGAGTTTGATCCAAATCATATCTTGCTTCAGCTATTTGCTCTTCTGTCCAATCATTGTAATAAGTCAAGAAGTAATCATACTTATCAGGATTAACCATTACAGTATCGTTGCGTGGATCGCCTTCAGGGAAATAATGATAGTTCGGATTTTCAAAATCTCCATTGGGGAATAAGTTTACAGCATCAGCAGGAATACGAGATGGGTTTATACGTTCTGATAAATGCAAATCATCAAAAGCCATTTGATTAGCATTCAGATCGCTGGTAGGTGTCTCAAGTATAAAACGTTGACGGCTACCTCCTGTTTGCATACCTAACTTTTCGTAATACTTCCAATTAGGATTATTTCTATCTGCAACAAAGTATACATTTCTTTCAGCAGCAGGATCAGCCCAACCATTTATATCACGCCATGCACCTTCGGGGAAACTAACTGTTTTCATCCAAGCTGTCATGTCATATACCGCTTCCGGCTTCAAAGGAATAAACTCGTTTTTGTGGAAACCTTTGTCAACTAATAATCCATATTTACCTGAGTGTACGTAATCTTTATCGGTTGTTACTGTAAGAGTTCCGGTTTTACCTTCGTCTGTCCATGACCATCCATGTTCTTGTGCACTTTTACCATTTTCGAAACCACCATCATTCATAATATTATCAAGTTTGAATGGTTGAACTGGTAATGTACCTAATAGAACGCCGTCTCTCCATACACGTACTTTTTCGTCAGGAGCAACAGCAACGCGATAAACATGAAAACCATCAGAATTACTTGCTGTTGATAAAACACGAACCGTATCAAGAACATTTGCATGTTCAGTCAAGAGATTTTCAGAAAATTCGAGACGGAAGCCTTTTCCTGCACCAACACCTGATACAGTAAATGCACCATTCTCAGAATTTACAACTTTGGCCTTAAATTCAACTGTATAACCTACTGCTGAAGAGAAGCCAGTATTAGCCTTATAATATCCCAATTGTGAATACAAAGGATACCCATAAGTATCAAATGCCTTATTGGCTTTCAGTTTAAGAGCAGTATTTGCCACAGCCGAAAGTTCTGATGGAGCAACTAACAAATCCTTAGTAGCTTGTTCCCAAGTCATACTATTGTCAAACTGCAACTTAGTCCATCCTTGCGTCGTGGGCAATGAAGTCCCAACATACACATCTTTGAGTGCTTGCGCGTGTGTCTGCGATAAGAAAACCGACAGAAACAACATCATGAAAAATGTCTTTAATGTCCTCATAAAGATAGATTTAAAAAATTATATAATTATTTAATTTGTTTTGCAAGCTCTAACCCTGCTTGCATTTAGGGTTTATTAATATTATTACTATTGATTACCATTCAAATATCTCTTGCTGATCTTCTTCCGGAACTTGTGTGTTACGCCTTCTTTCCAAAGTATAAGATCCTTTTAAGTTATATTTTACAGTATAGTTTGGATTAGTTACATCTTTATAACTATATTGTATTTCCATTGTTACGGTTCTTATCACCAAGTAGGGCTGAAGTGCATCCATCTCTTCTTTAACACTCCAAGTACATTTACCCGCAGCAGGAGTAAATTCGATTTTTGCGCTATCGGCAGTAAAAGTCAAAGTCTTATCGTCATTAAATTTAGCTTTAACCTTATATGTTGCTCGATCACGTGCATCTTCCTCACATAATCCGGCATAGAAAAACACAGTACTATCATTCACATATCGCATTTCTCGTGTTGCTACAGATGTTGGTGTCGGATTATTTTCTGCCGTAATAGAACCTGCACCCGCTGAATATGACCCAGAGAAATAGTTAAATGGAATAATCCGCATTAAAGTCTTTTTATAGTGCTTCTTATTAGCAGGATAATATTCAGAGGTAGAAGTAATCGTTAAAGGCAGGATATATTTTTCCACTAAATCTAACCCTTTAATATCGAAAATAACATCTAAATAACCAATATTTTTCCCTGCAGGAATTGTAACTTCCGTACCGTTAGGAAAACTATAATAATCTTCATCTAACAATAGAAAGAACAAATCGTTTCGATTATAGAACATAGTCCTGTTGTGGGCAGTTAAAGTATCATTATCAAGTTGAACATTAACAACTACATTTTTATCATTAATTGTAGAGCCGCTAACTTCAATCGGAATTTTATAATGCACTTTTCCATCAACAGTATTTGTGTTTAAATATGTTTCGGTATATCCCGAGCGCACAAAAGAAACGAATTTCACATATTGCTCATCTTTCCATTCATCATTACATGAAATAAATGTCATACTTAATAGCCAGATAGCTATGGTATATAAATTCAATTTTTTAAGTTTCATATGTTTAAATTTATTTATTTCTGAACATTTTGTTCGTATTAGACAATTTTAAATTTCATTTTAATGATTATTCATCAAAGATTTTCCATCCCGGATTCTGAATCATATTTCTATTTTTTCTTAACTCATCTTTGGATATAGGCCACAAATACATCTTTTCAGAGAAGATTGCGGGTACAAGAGATATTTCTCTTGGCATATGCCACAAATCTCTTTGTTGATTATCGCTTGTTGTCAAAGATAAAGGACCTGTCATATCCATATTATAGCCCCAAACCGGCATTGATTCTTCTCTCTCAGCATCACCCCAACGTCTCAGGTCATAATATCTATGTGCTTCGCCCATAAATTCAATTTGCCATTCACGTTTAATTCTTATACGCATTTCTACTTTATCTCCAAAATAATCATCAGTGAAATCTGTAAGTCCTCCTCTAACTCTGACCGGTCGTAGTCCTTTGCTTATTTCAGACTTATCACGTGTAACAGTGATTGACCCCACACCATCATATGACGGTACGGTATGAGTTCCATCTAATTCATTCAGTGCCTCGGCATATGTCAAAAGAACTTCTGCATATCTCATTGCAGGTTCAGCTTTATTTATTCTGCTACCCGACCAGTCTTCAGGATTGTAGTATTTTCTAATTCCTATTCCTGTCCAATAATAGAATCCTGATGCATCTTTTCCGTCTCCACCATTTCTATAAGTAAATACCTGAACAAATCTTTTATTATCATTCACACTTGAACCTTTGTTTTCCCATATGCTTCCATTATAAGCAACAGACGCATAGAAACGTGGTTCTCTATTGGCATTTTGCATTGAAACTCCCGGTGGTAGTGGTGCCCATTTAGTATAATATTCGGGATTTCTGGTAATGGTTCCGGTATATGTTTTTGCATAATTTGGTACTACTGCATTAGGATCACTATAATAATAAGGTTTACCATCTACATCTATACCTTGTTTGTAACGATAAAAATCACTACCGTCTGCCATATAATATGCATCATACATTTTCATGGTTAATCCGTGACAGTTCCATCCTCCAAGCGAACGAGGCATCTGATGTTGTGATAAGTTATCAATTTCATTTCCATATCCTCTTGAAAAAATCAATTCAGGATTTGAATAAGCTTGTAACGAACCATCAAATAATTGGCGATATGATTCACATGGGTCTATATTAGCCCAACCTTCCGGAAAATCTTTATCTGAGTAACCCGGTGTGTTTTGTGGCTCTAACTTCCATCCTGCACCATCTGCAACAATTTTAGCTCCCGGTTCTATTGTTTTAGGATATTCGTAATAATCAAAAGATAAAGATGAACCTTCAGCTCCTTTCATATTACTTGCGTTCACTGCACGTTTTGCAACTGTATAAAGCTTGTATTTATCTAAATCCATCACTTCCTTAGCTGCTGCTGCTGCTTTAGCCCAATATTCTTCTTTATAAACCGGAGAAATAAGCGGTGTTCCATCATAATTCACCATTTTCTTTGCCCAATCGTTATTGTTACCATTATATTGTGGACTTGCACCAAAAAGATATACTTTAGCTCTTGCAGTTAATGCAGCTCCTTTTGTCGGTCTTAAAATATTACGGTTACTTCTATCCAAAGGTAAATCACGTGCAGCAATTGCCAATTCATCGGTAATGTAATCTACACATTCATGATATGGGCTACGTGGAATTGACAATTCATCATAACTACTTGTAAAATCAACTCCTTCATCGGGTAAGAGTGGAATAGGTCCATATTTGCGTAATAACTGCCAATAATAATATGCACGTAAGAAACGAGCTTCTGCTTTGGTTTCCTTTATGAATTCCGCCAATTGTTCAGTTGTCATATCATCACGTATTTTTTTACTATCTGCCAACTGATCTATATTATGAATATAGATTGACGCATCACGAATACCCATATAACACTGTCTCCATTGGTCTTGCAAGAATTGCTCAGTATATTGTCCGCCTCTATATATACGATAGGAAGCTAACTGACCAAACACATAATCATCTGCTTTTTCCCTGTCAGTATAATACATATCATCTGAAATGAAATTAAACTGATTTGAATTTTGTTCTTTAATACAAACATCCCAGTTGTCGCGGTGACGCAAATGACTATAAACGCCGGCTAACCATTGTTTAGAATAATCTACACTTTCAAAAACATCTTTCAATTCACGCTGTTCTTTAAGTAGATATTCAACATTCAAAAAATCGGAGCATGCTGTGAAGCCTTGGAAAAGCATTGCTACCAATATATACGAAATTATTTTTTTTGTTGTCTTCATACGGTTGTTATATATTTTTTATGGTCATGTTTAACCTATAAAATTATTTATATTTCTTCTGAATCTTAAAGCTATGAAACTCATTTTAAGTTCAATAGTTATTATTTTTATAAATTAATTGTTAGACCTCCAGTAAAACTTTTTGTGATTGGATATGCCATACCATTTCCACTACCTAACTCCGGATCCCATAATTTAAGTGAATCCCATACAAATAAGTTTGAACCAATAAAATGTAATCTGATATTGGTAATATGCCATTTATTGATAAATCTTTTGGGGATTGAGTATCCGAATTCCAAAGTTTTAAATCGTAAATACGCACCATCCTTTAACCAGAAGGTAGAGTTTCTATAGTTATTTGGATTTCCTCCATAACTTAACCTTGGATATTTAGCATTCAAATTAGGATTGCTTTCCGACCAATAATTATCTACCATGTCAGTCAAAATATTACCCCATGGCAAAGTGTTTCCCTGATGTATTTCCGAGAATGGATATACTGCCGGTCCATTGATGAAGTATGAAGATTTTCCTGCACCTTGAAAATGCACGTTAACATCTAATCCTCGCCATGTAGCAGAAGCTCCTACACCATATATCAAACTTGGTACACGTGTAGCACCAATTGCAACCACGTCATTATTATCTATAAGACCATCTCCATTTATATCTTTATATTTAATATCGCCAGGCATATATGGTCCAAACATCTGTTGCGGACTATTCCTTATCTCTTCATAACTTTCAAATAAACCTAAAGCGATTAAACCCTTTGCCTGCTCCCATCTGTAACCCTGTGTCATCTTGTATGGCAATGCACTTGCTTCTTCATCATATTCAAGCACTTTATTTCTCGAATAGGTAATATTACCTCTTACCGTTGTTTCGACATTACCAAACTTCTGATTGTAATTAAATTGACCATCAAAACCTACATTCTCCATCTTTCCAATATTAGCCCATGGCTGAGAAGTAATACCGGTCATTTGAGAAAGGTGTTTACGTTGCATATATATACTGCTGCGAGTATCTTTAAAAACATCTATAGAACCGGAAAATCTATTATTTAAGATATTAAAGTCCAAACCTAAATTATGTTTCGTTGCTACTTCCCATGTTAAATAATCGGCAGCTAACTCTCCAATTGTCAATCCGGGATATCCTGACAAGTTACCTTCACTTGACAAATCGCTATAGTTAGGACTGTTTAAATCACCATAATTATAACCTCCCTTTGTTACAATAGATCCCATATATGGGAAACGAATTTCATCACTTCCTCTTTTAATCTTATTATTACCAACCTGTCCGTAAGAATAACGTATTTTCAATAAATCAATAAAATACATATTATCTCTTACAAATTTTTCTTCCGAAATATTCCATGCACCGGAAATTGCAGGGAAGAACCCAAATTGATGACCCGTTTTAAATACTTCAGAGCCGGTATAACCTCCGTTGAACTCTACAAAATATCTACTTTTAAAATCATAAGATACACGTCCTGATACACTTTGATCTCTACGTGGAATTCCTCTTGCTATATCACTACCTACATTTGAAGTTTCTGCTTGCTCTCTTTGAGTATATTTTAAGAATGCACTCACACCATGTACTTCAGCAAAGGTACGGTTGTAGGCAAATTCACCTTCCAAATTATATACTCTTTGACCAAATGAATTAGAATCCTGATCCATAAGTCTTTCTGTAGAAACACGATAGAACACAAGATTACCGCTACTATCTCTTCTACGTTGAGTATTATGTTGTTCTGGCCAACGAATATGACGAATATTGTTTCTGTTGTCGTTGTCAAATGCAAATCGCCCTGTAAAACGTAAACCTTTTGTAATAAATTTAAAATCTTGCTCTAAAGTGATATTTGTTTCTACTTTATTTCTCCATGACTCATTGTATCCGGTTTGAGTTGCAACAACCCAAGGATTGGTAAACTCTCCGGTTCCATATGCTGGAACTAATCCATTTGAATATGACAACGGACTGGCAACAGGAGAATATCCAACTATTGATTTCCAAATATTAATCCCATCGCCATTTACTATTCTTTCTGAGATACTTGTATCTTCATTCAAATAATAAGTTTCATATGTTTGTGCCAATCCTGCTTTGTTTTGTTTTTCAAGAAATCCGGAAACACCGGTTCGCAAAACTGTTGTAGGAGTGATATCAATATCCGTGTTCATACGATAATTGTAACGCTCCATACTACTGTTTGTGTTATAATCCTTTAATGCAACATCGGTTTTATACATTCCGCCTTCATTAATATAGCTTCCTGATACATAATATCTTGCAGTTGTGCCACCACCACTTAAATTAATAGAAGCTCTATATGTGCTTGCTCCATCTTTCAACAACACATCTTTCCAATTTATATTAGGATAGAGGTCAGGATCTAAGTTATTCTCAATTATCATCATCTCAATATCGTTATAAAGAGGCTCAAGATTTCTTGTACTTCGAGCTTCATTTATAAGTTTAGCATAAGTCAAACCATCCACAAACTCAGGCGTACGAGTTCTTGTATTATATCCATATTCAACTTTACCGCTGATATTAATCTTTCCGGGATCTCCTCGTTTTGTTGTAATAATGATTACACCATTTGCACCTCTTGAACCATAAATAGCAGTTGCCGAAGCATCTTTCAATACTGAGAAAGATTCAATATCTTCAACGTTTATTTCATTAAATGGTCGTTCGAACCCGTCAACTAAAACCAAGGCTCCCGATCCTGCACCAAAGGTTGAAATACCACGAATCCAGAACTCTGATTGGTTAGCACCCGGTTCTCCTGATACTTGCATTGAAATTACACCTGCAATATTACCTGCAAGAGCATTAGTTATATTTGCAGTGGGTACTTTTAAAGTCTTGACATCGACAGTAGATATAGCACCGGATATGGACACTTTTTTCTGTTGACCAAATCCGGTTACAACAACCTCTTCTAAAACGTTTCTGTCGCTACTTGTCATTTGAACATCGATCTTGGTACGACCGTCAACTTCAACTTCTTTTTTTCCATATCCAACATATGAAAATACAAGAGTTGCATTTTTCTTGACAGAAATAGAGTATTTACCGTTAATATCGGTGTTGACACCAAAACCGGGTTCGTTTTTTACGTAAATGTTAACCCCAATCATGGTCTCGTTATTTTCATCAGTTACAGTCCCCGTAACCTGAATTTTATCTTGCTGAGCAAAAGTGCTTGGAATTATGCAAAGCAGCAGAAAAAGTATACTTATTAAAATTTTTATATGTTTCATGTTTGCTAATTTAAATACGTTTGTTCTGAAAGTCTTAATTAAAATTATAATCTCGACAAATACGTATGATTACAGGTTTTTACTCAACTTTTATAACTCTAATTCTACGATTATCCCGGTCAGCTACATAAAATGTCTGTATTTCGTCGTCGTATATTATTCCAAACGGACCATCGAATTGTGCATCTCTTAAAGCTCCATCGGAATATCCCGGATTACCTGGACGACCGGCAAATGTAGACACTTGACCTTGTGGAGTTACTTTACGTATACAGTTATTTTCGCCATCACAAACATAAAAATTATCAAACTTATCAAAAGCGCCTTGTTGCGGCTCGTTAAATAAAGTATTTCCGACACCTACACCATCTTTAAAACCTCTTCTTTTCTGACTTCCTACAAATGGTTGAGGTTTTTCAAAAGCTTTTTTATCAAAATTATATTCCATTCTGGCTATATAATGTTGATTTTTACTTACTATATAAGCAAAACTACCACTTGGTGCAATCTGGATATTAAACTCCCAACTGTCGTCTTGTACTAAAAAGAAATAGTTCGTACCTTCTTTACCATTTTCGTTTAACTTGTCGGATGTAGGTCCTCCATATCGCCATATCTGACTTGAACGGTTAAATACTTTATATACTTGAGATTTACTATATGAATTAAACCAATAATCTCCTGAAACCGGATGAATTGCACCTCCATTACATTGTTTATGATGCATTACTGCTTTCCATGGACCAACAAATTGACGGGATGCAGAATCTCTTGCAAGTATTATAGTACCTATCGAGCCCCAATCTCCACCGTCATTGGCAATTATCATAGTATCTCTGTTATACTCAAGATCATTAGGATTAAGAGTAAAGGCTATCGTTCTTGGACGTCCAACTCCGTTACCCGTTCTGAACACCGTAGATACGGTTTTTTCATACATATCAATAAATCTTAATCCATTATTTTCTTCAATTAAATAGATATTCTTCTTAGGCTTGCCATTACTGTCTTTTGGTCCGTCAACATCTGTGTCGAATGCTAACCAAAACGGACTTTGAAACTGAGCTTTGTCGAAAGAACCGTCAACAATTGCCGTGTTACCATCCTGGTCGGTGAAACCAAGAAAAGTTGAAACATTTTGCGAGAACGTATAAATAAAATCTTTATTTATGATATTACTCGTATTTCCACCGATTACAACTTTAACTTTTGCTGTAATCTCGTCTCCTTCCTGACGATCTTCAACTCCTCGTAAAGTTGGAACTATACAGTAAATCATTGTTCCTTCAGGGTTTACACCAATAACAGCAGCTTTTTGCTGATTAATGAAAACCTCAATACTGTCTTTATGACCACCAAAATTTTCACCTCTAATTATCATTTGTGAAGCAACCCTTCCGCTATCCGGAGTAACGGTACCAATAACAATAGGATTAGTTGGAATATGATCAACTATTTTCACCTCAAGGAAGTCTACACATGATGTTGTGAAAACCAAAACGAAGAAGAAAACAAAAGTCGAAATATACCAAACAAGTGTTTTGAACATGTTTTTCATCTTTATAACATTTTTATTTTGAATAAAATTTAAAATATAGTAATTGAAAATATCTTTATTTGTTGAATTATTTATTTAATTTATTGAATAGCATCTTCATATAAAACCCTCCCACCACAGATCTTGCTTTGAAATTCATCATTTTAGCTGTGTTAGTATCATGAAAATCGCTTATTGGCACTCTGCTCGATGTTTCGTTTGCATACTTATAAACAGGAGCAATAAATGATTGGAATGTTGCAATATCGGGCGACAGGCAAGCTGTCCACATTATCCAGTCGGATTTAGTGTAGTCCTTTCTGGAATCTAAAGGTAATCCATAAGGGTGTTCGCTTTGTCTTTTCAGATAATATGGTATTTCCTTCTCAACAATTTCATCTGAAAATACATCTAAATCTAAAAGCTTATCCCATACGATATTATATTTCTGACTCCAAGTGCCCGGTCTATCGAATGCTAATTTAAAATGATCTCCATCGTGAGCCATCGACACCCATAATTTTGCCATTTCCTTAACTTCTTTATAATATTCTTCTGCAATATCATTTTTACCCAACATTTTAGCCATTTTGCCATAACCCGCAACTGATAATATAGCTTTTATAGATAAATTTGCATTGTGTGCTAAATGTCCGGCAAAGTCATCTGTGCATAATTGGTTCTCAGGATCAAGTCCTTTTTCTTTAAGAAAGTTCGCCCATATAGTAAGGGTTTCCCAATGTTTTTTGGAATAATCGGCATTTCCCTCTACAACTGATATTGCTGTAGCCAACAACATCATATTACCTGCTTCTTCAACCGGCATATCTTCTCCATAATTCTGACCATTTGCATTTGGGTAGTGACCTAAATCATGTGCCGGATATGGTTTATTCCAACGTCCACTTTCACTATAATAGAAAATCGGCGTCATCATTCCTTTTAATAATTCAGGGTTATATATCAGGAATAATGAAGATGAAGGATATGTAACGTCTACGGTGTTTATAAAACCTCCACTATGATTTTCTTTAGACAAAAACAACAAATTACCTTCATCGTCTAATATAAGTTTATGTGCAGCAATAGCTTGACGATAAGTTAACGCACATAATTCCGCATATTCTTTACCTCCAACTTGTAAAGCATCACCAAATAATTGTTTATCAAAAGTCCTGCACTTATCCATTAATGAAGTGTAGTTTTCTCGTGCTCGCTCAAATGCTTGAATAATATCTACTTTGCCATCATGTTTCCAATAGGCAGTCTTTCTTTTATAAAAATACTCAATTGAATAAACATCGTCATACCCTATCATTATATACGACTGTTTTCCTTCTTTGTTGACTTTACCAATATTATCTGCATAAGACATAACAGGTATTTCAACATTCATATTATATGTGGAATTAGCTGCCGGTTGGGTTTCTAATATAGTTCCGTCTTTTATAAAAGTATTTTTCATTTTATGATAGTGTCCAAAATTCATTTTTGCATTTTCACTATCACCTGCGGTAAAATAGGCATATCCCCAATCAATTCTAACACCATCGCCGGCTCGTTGTGTATATGCCTGATCGACAGTGCCTGCTTTTAAATATGTTTTATTGTTGCGTTCTACGCTATTCACTACAACACGCTGACCGAGGTCATGTACAGCCAATTGAGGAGTTGTTTCAAAATATATTTGTACATCATGTTCTTTTTTATCTAAAGAACGCACTCTGTATGATATATAATTAACAGGTGTTGAAATTAAATCTAAATCTGTTGGCAATAATGGGGCTGTAAAAATTAAATCCAACTCAACCTGTCCGCATTGAAAATTAAAGAAGGTTTGAGTCGGCAAAATACTTACTGATTTTTGAACAGCTTCATTTTCAAATCCACCTAAATCGATTTTTTTGTACAGATTAAACTCTAAGAAAGCTCCACCGGTAGTATTATGACAATGTGCTGCTATAACATTCTCTCCCTTTCTTAATTTCTTCTTTTGAGCTTCACTCAAAACAAGCATAACATCATCATTCCAGGAATAGTCTGTTTTTACAATTTGCTCACCATTAATATATAGTTCGAAAACATCATCATGTGAATACATCAAAACTATTTGTTCTTTAGTTAGATCATCACTTACTGTAAATGTTTTACGTACCCAAATATCTTTTGTTTTCCACTGTGTTTTCACGCGACTCATTTCGGGCGTACCAAAAGGGGCATTGCCAACTCTCCATTGTTTGTCATTAAACTCAAAATCCGTCCACTTCCCATTCGGTTTTTCAAAAGTATATGAAATGGATTTGTTCATCTCTCGTTTATCAGAAACAACGCTTTCTAAATACGGTCTGTCTTTACCCATGAAACGATAAGTTTTCCCATCGACACGTAATGCTCCGATTATTGGATGCTCTGCGCCTGTCCAATGCTGAGAGTTACCTTCATTTAAAGTATTATAGGGCGACCAGATTGAAAAATTCGGGTCTGAAAGAATAAGCGGTACGGATGGTGCTCTTAATGAAGTCTGATAGTATGGTTTAAACCTATCTTCTATATTTGTATTGTTAGTTTTTGAAGAAAAACAAAACGAAGCAAATCCTATAAATAAAAATATAGAAACAACAATTTTTTTCTTTAGCATCATGTTATTAGATGAGTTATTATAAAAACTTAATTAAAATCAAGCAAATTAACAATACTAAAGATTATTTTTAGGGTTACATTTAGGGTTACATGGCAGAAAAAGATGTAATATTACGATTAATAGAGGCGATTAGTCATTTCCTAAATCTTCTCCTGTCATTTGTTTGTAAGTTTTTCTATATCCTTTGAAGAAGGCTTTTGCCTCATGATTTTTCCCGAGCTTCTTATAAGATTTTACGCATATATCAAAGATTTCTTCATCTATTGGATCGTGAGCGAAAAACAAAGATGAAAATTTAATGATATCATGATATTTCTTTTCTTTATATAAAGTAACTATATACTCTTTAAGCAGTTTACTGATTTTCTCTTCTTCACTTGATTTATAAGGATCGATTCCCGACTCCTGCACATTTGAAAGGAACGTGCCATTGCCTAAAACCTCATAAAGCTTATTCATATTATCATGAATTACATCTTGGTTTGGTGATTCTTTTATCTTAGTCAAAATATTGTTATATGCAATATAATCGCAATAGAATGGCTTATCAAAGACAAACCTCCATTGATGATTTTGATGTAAAAGCGTAATTCCTTCAATATCTTCCAAAATATTTCTCAGTCTATTTATTGTAACTCCTCTTATATTTTTTGATTCAATTACATCTTTATCAGGCCACAATGATAATGTCAAAGTTTCTGTAGTAATACCTGTTTCGTCATCTGTATTTAATAATATAAGGGAAAATAAAGTTCTGAGTTTCATTCCAAAGCGATGACTGATATCTTGTCCGTTTCTGTCATACGCTGTAAAATTACCAAAGGTATATACTGCCGAATGTTTATGTTTTTTCAGATTTATTTCTACATTATTGAGCTTATTCACGGATTTTGCAAATTCTTTTCCTACTTGTATCTTTTTCCTTTTGTTGGAATAAAAAAGAATCAAGTAAAACACAGCAATTAGAACTACCAAAGCTATAGCAGAAATAACAAATAATTCATATAGCTTAGTGTTAGACTTCACACTCTCTAAAGAAGCTTTAGATATAGGCGGATTATTTAATGCAAAAACTTGTACTTTACTTTTATTTAAATCTATATTTTCTTTTATTACTAAGTAGAATTCATTAACATCATTATTAAAAAATAAATTTACAACCGTACTCATATCTTCTGATGTGAAACGAATAGAGTCGCTCATTATCTCATAGGCTCCACTTTTCAAATCAAAGCTATAAAGAAATCCGAAAGTTTTTGGACTATGATGAGCATAGCAGAATGCATAAAAATGAGTTTTATCATTACTTAGAATAAGGTTATTTCCGGCAATAAACTCAGCTTTTGGATGCTCGGTAATTGCCCAAAGATATTTTATGCTTTTAGTTTTCAAATTGATACTATACAAATCGTATAAATTACGTCCTCCATGCTCCTGCCTGCCTGTTTCATTTCCAAATCCACCAAACAGAAGAATTTCGTCATCCTCAATTCCTTTACCTACTGCCGAATAAAATCTTGGCGTAATTTCATCTCCTTTGAAAATCTCTTTTTCCCAACTCTTGCTATACGAATTATATTTTACTATATCATTTAAATACAGATGATTATAGTATCCGCCGAAGAAATATAGTTCCCCATCAGAAGAGAAAAAAGGATTAGAATGTATAATTTTTTCTTTTTGAATAAGATTGATGAAGCTCTCTTTATTTTGTTTCTTTAGCGATTTATTCTGGTTAGTATTGTCATTTTCTGTAAACACATAACAATTTTCATCGTATGGATTAAATACTGTATTATATATTTTTATGTCTCCAAATATACTTAATTCAGTTTTGTCAAGTCTATCATATCTGGGATAATAACTAAAAAGGCTATCATTATCGATAAAGATAATCCTATTAAGTTTTTCATCATATGTAATGGAAGTTGAATTATTTATGGTTAAAGTAGATTTTCTCTGCCAGAAAAAGTGATTATTAATTACCCAATTAGGATTTTTTACAGAGGCTTTATATTTTTCGTTTTTGTCTTTAGCAATTTCACCTTCTGATTCGTTAAGAGGAAAATAAAAAGATTTTGTACCTGATGATATTCTTAGATTCTTGATAATCATTTGCGGCACATCTAAATTCAGACCGTATAATCCAAATGCAAATTGAAGTTCTGAAGGATTTTCTAAGCCAACCGACTCGCATACATACTTATCGTTTGATAATTGAATATCAACTTTATCTTCAATTAAATTAAAATTAAATTGGATTGGTATAACAGTTTTTTTCTCTATATCATCTTTAGATATTGGAATCTTAACGGATTGATGTGTTATTGGACTATGAAAGTCGAGATACATATTATCCACACCATAGAAATTAACAAAAACAAATTCAACTTCTTGTCTTTTGTTATTTATAATTCTGAAAACATGACCAAAATGGTCTTGATCCCAAATAGACAAATCAAAACTTAAATTAAAAGAATCTTTAAATTGTTGATTTTTATTTGCGAATACAACCAAAGACGTTCTCTTATCTACTTTCTCCTGACTCGAAGTAAATAAAAGTCCCCCCGGTAATTCTCCTGCAAATGAATAAATTGCAGCAATAACACAGATTATAAATATACTGTATCTATTATTCATGCTTTAATTTGGTTTTGCAATCAACTTATCTTCCATCATTTTAATAAAATAGCCGCCTAATACCGATCTTGCCCTGAAAGCCACATGCTCCGGTCTGTCTGTCCAATACCAGTCGGACATAGGAATGCGATCTGTAGTTTCATTAACAAATCTGTAAAGCGGACCGATTAATTTTTGAAAATCATTTGTGCTTCTTGAAAGTGTGGCTGACCATACAATCCAATCAGCTTTAGTATATTGATGCCTGCTATCGAGCGGCAATCCGTATTCATTCTGTTTTGTCAGATAATAAGCTATTTCCTTCTCCGGAACGTCATGTGGAAATGCATTTATTCTCATTATTTTATCCCACACTAAATTATATTTCTGACTCCATGTGTTTGGTTGATCAAAAGCAAATCTGTAATGATCACCATCATCTGCTCTTTTCACCCAGTCTAAAGCCATATTGCGTGCTAATGATGAATATTTACGTGCTATTTCATTGTGCCCAAGCATATCTGCCAAACGTCCATAACATGCAATACCGAGTATAGCTTTAATTGACAAATTAGCATTGTGTGCAGAATACCCGGCAAACACATCGGTATTACCCTGATATTCCGGGTCAAATCCTTTTTCCACTAAGAAGTCTGCCCATGAAGATAAAGCTGTCCAATGTTTTTCTGCATATTTTGCATTGCCTTCCATTGTTGCAATTGCCGCAGTTAAAATCAACATATTACCGGATTCTTCTACCGGCATAAACAAGCTGTTGACCTGTCCGTTGGCAATTGGATATATCCCAACATCATGTGGCGCAAAAGGATATTGCCACTTTCCGCTTTCTACATAATAAAATATAGGATTTAACATTCCCTTTAATAAATCGACATTATAAAGTAGAAATAATGGCGCAGAAGGATATGATACATCTACTGTAGCAATAGAACCACTACTGTAATTTTCTTTGGAAAGAAATAATAAATCTCCATTAGGCGCTTCCAATAATTTATGTGCAGACACTGACTGCCTATAGGCTAATGCACATAATTCTGCATATTCAGTTCCACCGCATCTTTTAGCCTCTTCCATTAATCCATTATCAAACTTGTTACAATCGTTTTTAATGTTTGTATAATTTGATTGGGCTAATGAAAACATATCAAAAATATCTTTATCTCTATTTCTATTCCAATATGGTCGTAAATTAATTCCAAAATACTGTACAGAAAAGATATCGTCATACCCCAGCATAAAATATCCTGTGACTTCTTGCTTTACCTTTCCGACTTTTTTTGCAAATGCTAATCTATTTTGTTCTGTTTTAATTTCATTGGAATTTTTAAATGTTTTAAAATTACCATAATCATAAAATTGTTTCCTTAAATCATAACTGTATCCTATCCCGGCATCAGTATTCTTAGTCTCCGAACACAAATAAAAATATCCCCAATCGATTCGAACATCATCTCCATGTTTACCAAGCACTTTTTGTGATGTGCTGCCTGATTTTAGAAATAATTGATTATTCTTCCTTACAATTTTATTTTCACTCAATTGATTACGTGTATTCAATGCCCAGACCGGTGATGCCTCAAGATATATTTGAACATCATGTGTCTGTTGGTCGTTCGATGTTAGTTCATAAGAAATATAATTTACAGGTCTTGAAAGCAAGTCTAAATCATCCATAAGTAATGGTGCAGTAAATGTGAGTTTTAAATCTACTTCTCCACATGTAAATTCATATATAGTCTGCGTTGGAAGTACAGTTACGGACTTTTGTACTGCTGTTTGTGTAAGACATGTTTGAACAGGTTCTTCTATACTCACGCCAAAATCAAGGTAGGCATCACCCCCTCTATTATGACAATAAGCTGTTATTACATTATTACCTTTTTTCAGAGATCTATGAGCTTCATCGTTAATCTCTTTAAAAATATTGTCTTGACACTTGTCATATACTCGTACTACTTCAATACCATTTACATATATCTCCACATCATCATCATGAGAGAACTCAATAAAGACTTTCTTGTCAAGCACATCTTCATCTAAAATAAATTCTTTTCTCACCCATAAATGTGAACTTTCCCAAACAGTATTAATCAAACTTTGGAAACGTTTACCAAACGGAGCATTACCTGCAGTCCAATTATGATCATCAAATCCTATGTCTTTCCAATTACCTTCAGGTTGTACAAAACTATAACGCACACTTAAAGGTTCTACTTCACCCATTCTAACAATAGGTTTTAAGTAATTACTCTCAACTCCCATAAATCTATAAACATCTCCATCGACACGCAATGCCCCCAACAAAGGGAATGCTTTACCTGTCCAATGTGATAGTTGTCCCTGATATAATGTATCGCCAAACAACCATGCATTGGTATATGTATCAATATTAATTAATGGGTATGCCGGTGCTCTTAGATTACTGGTTACTCTTATCTCTTCTTTGTTGACACATGACAAAAGAAGTGCTGAAAGTAGAATAAAGAAAATCCTTTTCATTTTTGTAGTTTAATATCGTTAATTTTCCTTTTGAAATGACTAATATACATATGAATCTTTATGTCGTTTTTATTCACAAGTGCAAATATAGTAAAAAGAGTATAAATATCAATATATTTGTATCGTAATCACAACTTATGAACATGCATAGGTTTACTCCTTCCCCTTAATCACACAAAACATACAAATCGCCTCTGGGGTTCAGTAACATTAAGGAACATTCAGCTTTTTGTATTAAATGTAATTCTTTGGTACCGAAAATTATATCATCCAATCCATATTCTCTTGATGAACTGGAAATTATAAGGTTACAATTATTTTCTGAAGCATAGCGTAAAGCGTCAAATTCTATTTTAAAGCTGTCTTTTTTACCTTTTACTGTCTCATAGTTCAGATTGAATTTATCAAGCACTGATGAGATTTTTGCAATATTATTAGCTGCTTTAGAACCATAATCCTTTGCCTGCAACATTATTATTTCTGAATTTAAAAATCGACCGAATGCTGCTGCAAATTGTGCTTTTTCAATCTCTTCTATCAGAAAATTCACAGGCACAACAATCTTTTCAAAAGAGATATTATTGAATTCATCTTTTATAAATAAATATGGTATTCGCAGTTCACGACAAGCTCGCAAATATCTTTTTATCGTTATAATTTTCGAATTTTTAAGCTGAATAATTAAAAATGATACCTCCTGAGCTTCACAAATATCTTTAATATTTACTATTTTTTCATTTGCTGATAGATAGTCATAGCTAATTTTATTATCCGTTAAAAGTAATTGAAGTTGATTTGAAATAATATCGTGTTCCTGTCCGTTTTTATCAGCTAATGTGACTATACCGTTCTTTTTAGAAAAACTTGTTGAAAGTCGACATGCTGCCTCAAGTATATGTGAAGAAGTGTCTACATTAGATAATATGGTAAGAATCATGCTATTAAACTCAATTTATTCACTAAAATATACTCTTTTAACCCTTCGCGATATTCCTGTTAGAATTTCATATGGTATTGTTTGCAACTTTTTTGCTACTTCCGAAATGGTGATATTCTCTCCGAAAATTTCAACTATATCTCCTTCACGAACACCCAATTCTGTAACATCTATGGTTGTTAAATCCATCGATACATTTCCTATCACTGAAGCACGTTGTTTATTGACATACACCTCTCCTACACCATTGCCTAATTTACGATTAAAACCATCAGCATAACCTATTGGTAAAGTTGCTATTATCTTATCTTTCGATACAATTCCATTCCTGTTATATCCTACGGTTTCACCTGCTTTTACAGTTTTAGTCTGTAAAACAATAGTTTTAAGTGTACATACTTGTGGCAAATGTATATTCGGTAAAGCAGAAACACCATAATGTCCTATTCCAAGACGTACCATATCAAACTGATACTCAGAGAAACGTTCTATACCTGCTGAATTTAATATATGCGACATGATATCGTGCGAAAATGCTGCCTTGAATTTATCTGCACAAGATTGAAAAATATCAATTTGTTTATGCGTAAATTCGTCGAATTTTGTATCATCTGCACCTGCTAAATGAGAAAACACCGAACGTACTTTCACTTGATTAGTCTTTTGAAGCAGCCCTATTAAGATATCAATATCCTCATAATCAAAACCTAACCTGTGCATACCTGTATCTATTTTGATATGAATAGAATAATCTGTCAGTGCTTGTCGACCAACTGCTTCAATAAATTCTCTCAACAAATTAAAACTATATATCTCAGGCTCTAAATTATTTTCAAAAAGCACATCAAACGAACTTTTTTCCGGATTCATAACAGCAATAGGTATATGTATACCTGATTTTCTTAATTCCGCACCTTCATCCGAAACGGCAACTGCAAGATAATCAACTCTATGGTGTTGTAATGTCTTAGCTATCTCAACCGAACCGCTTCCATAGGCAAATGCCTTGACCATACACATAACTTTTGTGTCGGAATGTAATTTAGATCTAAAATAATTGAGATTGTCAACCAAAGAATTTAAGTTAACCTCAAGGACTGTTTCATGTGCTATCAGTTCGAGTTTATGTGATATTTTCTCAAATCCGAATTTTCTCGAACCTTTAATAAGAATGGCTTCCTGCTTGAAACCGCCTATTAAAGGATTATTTAGAAAATCATCTGTATTATTGAAGAAATAATTCTCAATATCATTAAAAAGATATGAATACTTAGTTATCTCCTCTCCTATACCGATTATTTTATTTATGCCTTTAGCTTTAGCGATTTCTGCAACTTTGAGATATAATTGTTCAGGACTTATACCACTTTGCAGAATATCTGAAAGTACTATCGTTTTCTTTAGTTTCTTCGAAGATGCTTGTTGTATCAAAAAGTCTATGGCAATATTCAATGCATTCAAATCCGAATTATAGCTATCGTTGATAATCAGACAATCATTAATGCCTTGCTTAACTTCGAGCCGCATTGCAATGCTTTCCAATCTCGACAAACGTTCATTGATAATATTCGTATTATAGTTGAGATACAACATCAACGAAATGCAATGCATGGAATTTTCTATAGATGCCTCATCGGTAAATGGTACGTAAAACAACAAATTTACGTTTTGATGTACTATTTCCAATTCGGTTTGTGTATCTCTCTTTGAAATGCGTTTTAAATAAATGGTATTTTTGTCTGACCGCCCCCAATCTATTAATGTAGCTTTTAAAGATGCAGCCTTGATTTCTTCATCAACCATAGGATTATCAGAACAATAAATCAAAACTTCTGAATTTTTGAACAGAATTAATTTCTCACGAAGTTTATGGCGATAATCTGTAAAATTCTCATTATGTGCATCACCGATATTCGTAAATATCCCAATTGTAGGATGTATAATCGGTTCAAGCTTCAACATTTCGTTCGGCATGGATATTCCTGCCTCAAATATCCCCAATTGTGTATCTTCTTTTAACTGCCATACCGATAGCGGTACACCTATTTGCGAATTATAACTTCTTGGCGATCTGACTATTTTATAATCTTCATTCAAAAGTTGAAAAAGCCATTCTTTGACTATTGTTTTACCATTACTGCCGGTTATACCGATTACCGGTATGGAAAATTCAGCACGCCGGGTAGCAGCAATTTTCTGTAATGCAACAAGAGTATCATCTACTTTCAAAAAAACAGCATCCGACATTTTGCTAAACTCATCATGCAACTCATTGATAATAAATGAACGAACACCCTGTTGATACAATTCCTGAATATATTTATGTCCGTTATTTCTTTCTGTCTTTATGGCAAAGAATAATGTTTCAGATGGAAAAGTTACTGATCTGCTGTCAGTTAACAACCACTTAATATTTACATCTTTGTTTATGACAAGTTCAGAGCCGAGTATGTCTACTATTTTTGAAAGCAACACTTTTTTATATTTTACTTGATTTCCGGATATTCAATATTTGGATGTCAAAATTACTGAATAAAATGATATAATCTTGATATATTAAAAATATTTTGTGTTTTAGATGACATTTACCCTGCAAGAATAATATTGAAATCATCTTGACTTTTCACATCAATCGACTACAATTGCAGAGAAATTTCTTTGCGGGTGGGGGGATATCAACTGACTGCAATTGCACAGGAGTTCCCTCACTTCGCTTCTTTGGCTTCGCCAAGTAGCTCGTTCCCTTAGTTTGCAGTCAGTCGGATAGCGAGCTGTGAGGGAAATCCCAATACGTTGCAGTTGTTATATGTAAAGTTGAAGTTTTCTTAAAAATACCAGTGTGTGGTGTTCGATTATTTTTCGACTTTTTTCACTACATTTGTATACTTTTAAAAACAAAAATCAAAGTTTGCTGTTTTTTTATAGTCAATAAGAGAATAAAAATTAACAAGATATTACTAAAACATGAAGTCAGACATTCAAATTGCACGGGAAACACAACTGAAAAACATTACGGAAATAGCTAAGAGTATTGACTTGCCTCAAGATGAGCTAATTCATTATGGCAAATATATGGCTAAAGTGCCGATTAATTTAATCGATGAGGAAAAGGTAAAAAAAAGTAATCTTATAGTTGTAACTGCCATCACCGCAACTAAAGCGGGTATCGGTAAAACTACTGTTTCAATTGGTTTAGCATTAGGTTTGAATAAGATTGGCAAAAATGCTATTATTGCGCTTAGAGAGCCTTCTTTAGGTCCTGTTTTTGGCATGAAAGGTGGTGCAACCGGCGGCGGATATTCACAAATCCTACCTATGGAAAACATCAATTTACATTTTACTGGCGATTTCCATGCTATTACTACTGCTCACAATACAATATCTGCTTTACTCGATAATTATATTTTTAGATACAGAGGTGATAATGGACTTAAAAAAGTGTTGTGGAGACGCGTTATGGATGTTAACGATCGCTCATTACGACATATTATTACCGGTTTGGGTGATGGTAATGGTGTTGTTCAAGAGTCCGGTTTCGATATAACTGTCGCTTCTGAAATAATGGCAATTCTTTGTTTATCAGAAAGTGAAGATGATTTGTATCGTAGAATTGAAAATATACTGTTAGGATACAGACAGGATGGTTCGCCATTTACAGTAAAAGAACTTGGCATTGCAGGTTCTATTGTCGTTTTGCTTAAAGATGCTTTAAGTCCTAATTTAGTTCAATCTACTGAAAATACTGCTGCTTTTCTTCATGGTGGTCCTTTTGCCAATATTGCTCATGGATGTAATTCAATTTTAGCGACTAAAATGGCTATGACATATGGAGATTATGTTCTTACTGAGGCAGGTTTTGGTGCTGACTTGGGTGCTGAGAAGTTTTTTAATATTAAATGTAGAAAAACCGGTATTCGCCCTAAATTATCGGTTATAGTTGCTACTTCACAAGGTTTAAAAATGCATGGAGGCATATCATTAGATAAGATTAAAGAGCCTAATGTAGAGGGATTTATCAAAGGTCTCGACAATTTAAACAAACATCTTGATAATTTGGCAAACTTTGGTCAATCTACAGTAGTTGCTTTTAATAAGTATGCATTTGATACCGATGAAGAAATTGATGCCATAAAGTCATTTTGCAAGAAAAAGGGTGTTCCATTTGCTATTAATGAGGCTTATGTTAAAGGCGGAGAAGGTGCGGTGGAATTAGCAAAAATTGTTGTGGATACTATAGAGAATAATCCTTCAAAAGATCTTGTTTTTACATATAATGATGAAGATGATATCGAAACAAAAGCTACAAAAATCGCTACTCATATATATGGTGCTAAAAATATTATCTTCGGAAAGGAAGCTCTGAAAAAGCTAAAACTAATACGTAACACTGAACTCGAAAAAATGCCTGTATGTATGGCAAAAACTCAATATTCGTTTTCTGCCGATCCTACAAGATATGGTGTTCCGAAAGACTTTACTTTGGAAATTAACGATTTAGTTATAAACCAAGGCTCTGAGTTTATTGTTGCAATTGCAGGCGAGATGATGCGCATGCCTGGTTTACCGGCTGACCCTCAAGCTAAACGTATCGATATTAAAAATGGAATTATCGAGGGATTAAGCTAATGAAATAGTGATTAGTGATTGGTAATTGGTAATTAGTAATTAACACATTAGCACATTATCAATCCAGCTCCACAACTGTAATTCCTGCTCCTCCAAACTGTACGTGTTCATCATGGTATCTTGAAACTCCATGAATAGTACCAAGATACTGACGGATAAGTTGGCGCAATGCTCCTGTACCTGTACCATGAAGTATACGCACTGACGACACGCCGACTATCAAAGCATCGTCTATAAAGTACATCACAGCTTGCAGAGCTTCTTCACCTCGCATACCTCTTACATCTATTTCAGATTTAAAGGTGAGTTTACGCTGCCTTACATCATCTGTAACAGTGGATTTTTGCATCTCAGCTCTTTGTTCCCTTTTAATCTTATTATTACTGATGATTTCTAATTTATCAAGTTTTACAGTTGACTTTAACTGACCAAAAGCTACTATAGCATTTTTACCTTGTATTTCAAGTATTTTTCCTGCATTATGCTGACCTTGAAGACAAACTTGCATGCCTATAGTGAAATTTGATGTAGGTAAATCGTCAATTTGTTGTATTGCAACTACTTTTTTGTTCTTTTGCTTAGGCTTTTGTTGTTTTACGTGTTCTTTGTCATCCGACTGAAGTTTTATTTTCTCATTAAAATCGTGTAATTCTTTCCTGATTTTTTTAGTTTTATCTTTTTCAGCCTGTGCTTCTTTTATCTGCCTGATAGTATTTTCAATTTTCGCATTAGTCTCGGCAAGAAGGCGTTGAGCATCTTCATTAGCCTTTTTTACAATCGCTTTTTTCTGACGATTGATTTCAGACATCTCGGCTTCATATTTAGCCAAAGTTTCTTCAAGCCTTTTTTCCTTCTGACGAATATCACTTCTTTTTCTTTCCCAATATCTTTTATCTCTTACGATATCTTGTAAATGTTTATCATAATCAAGATGTTCGGCACCAACTTTATCAGCAGCATCAGCAATTAAATCTTCAGGCAAGCCAATTTTACGTGCAATTTCAATAGCGAAAGAAGAGCCCGGATTTCCGATTTGCAATAGAAATAAAGGTTGAAGATGCTGACGGTCATATAACATCGCACCATTCACAATCCCTTCAGCATCTTCAGCATAATGTTTCAGATTTGTATAGTGAGTTGTTATAACCCCAAAAGCTTTATTGGCATTGAAACGAGCCAAAGTAGCTTCGGCAAGTGTCCCACCTATCATAGGTTCTGTGCCAGAGCCAAACTCATCGATAAGCAATAATGTTTTTTCATTACTGTTTCGAATGAAAAACTTCATATTCAGGAGATGTGAACTGTATGTAGAAAGGTCATTCTCAATTGATTGTTCATCTCCGATATCAATAAATAACCGATTGAATATACCACAGCGACTACTTTCATGAACAGGAATAAGCAGTCCGCATTGAAGCATATATTGCAATAACACAACAGTTTTCAAGCATACCGATTTACCACCGGCATTCGGACCTGAAATCAAAAGTATACGTTGTTTTTCGTTTAAAACTATATCAAGCGGTACAATCTGTTTATTTTGTTTTTTTAAAGATAGAAAAAGCAAAGGATGAATAGCCTTATTCCATTCTAACAGACATGAATTGTCAATTTGAGGCTTGATTGCATTTGTTTCTTTAGCCAACAAAGCCTTAGATCTAAGAAAATCTATCTCTCCAAGAAAGTGCTGCGACTGCAATATATCACCAGTATAGGGTCGTACAAAATCTGTAAACTCAACTAAAATCCGAATAATTTCACGTCTCTCCTCCCCTCCTAATTCGCGTATACGATTATTTGCCTCCACGACCTGCGATGGTTCTATAAACACCGTCTTGCCGGTAGCAGACTCATCATGCACAATACCTGAGATTTTCCTTTTGAAGCCGGGCGAAACGGGAATTACAAGTCGACCGTCACGCATAGTAGGTGCTGCATCCTTTTCCACATATCCATCTGCTTGAGCCTGACGAAGTATAGTCTGCAAAGATCGAGAAATTGAGCTTTGAACCTGTAATATTTCTTTACGAATACGCTGAAGTTCGGATGTAGCATTATCTTTTATCTTTCCAAACTTATCTAATATAGAATCAATTTTGCGAATAACATCCTGAAAAACAGGAACAAACATCACTAATTCATGTAAGTTGGGATATACATCAGCATCTTGAGATGAAATAAACGACACAAGTTTCCTTACAGCATCTAAAGCTTTTTTAAGTTCGAATAACTCATTTTCATCAAAATATAATCCCTCAACTCTTATCCGTAATAAACCTTCTCTAATATCAAAAAAATCCCCAACAGGTATTTGATCGATCGCCTCATTAATCAGTCTAAGCATCTCATATGTCTGATTTATTTGTTTAATAACACTTTGATAATCAGATGAAAAACTAATCAAATCTACCTTCTCCTTACCTAAGGATGAGATACACTTATCCTTTAATAAAATACGTATGTGAGAAAAGTCAATTTTAATTTCAAAATCAGAGGGATATAGCATTGTATAAAAAATTCAACGTAATATTTAAACTTTTTTTTAAGTTAATTGTTACTAATAACTAAAAGAGCAACAAAGATAAATGTTTTGTTCCAATTTGCGTCAAAGCAAGATTGATGAGAATTATATTTTATTTATTTGTTCAAAAAAAATTGGATTTTAACTTTTTTATTTAAATTATTATTTACTTTTGTAATGCAAACTAAAAATCTCTATTATTAATCAATTAAATTATTTTTTTATGAGAAAATTTCTTATTGCACTTGTTGTTATGGCAGGTATGTTTAGCATGGTAAACGCACAAGAACTAAGTAAAGCCATCGGATTACGTTTCGCTTATGGAGCTGAGGTATCCTATCAACATCCTCTAAGTGATGCCAATCGTGTTGAATTAGACTTAGGATGGGCAGGAGCAACTACCAGTTTACATGGTATTTACCACTGGGTGAAACCTATTTCTGCAGTAAATGGATTAAACTGGTATGTAGGACCTGGCGCAGGGCTTGGCTTCTACTCTTTTGCCGGCTATAGTGGACTTTCTATTGGAGTAGTTGGACAAGCAGGACTTGAATACAGCTTCGATTTTCCACTTCAAGTTTCTGTAGACTATCGTCCGGGCGTTTATTTCATTACAGGTGGTGCAGGCTTGACACCTTCATATTCAGGTTTCTGCCTTGCAGCACGCTACAAATTCTAATTTTCGAATTATTTTTCAGAAAAGGATGTCTCGTAAAGAGGGGCATCCTTTTTTGTTTGTCAAAATTAATATAACTTTGGCGATATTTTAAAATTGATGACAAACAATAATAAAAACTGGTTATTCATACCTTTATTCATCGTTACAATTGCTTTATTTATTCTTGATTTGGCGATAGGAAGTATAAAGATACCTTTTGAAAATTTCATTTCAATATTTCTGGGTAGAGATCATGAAGAAAACAATATATACAGCGAGATTATTCTGAATTTCAGAGTGCCAAAGGCTATTGCGGCTATACTTGCCGGAGCCGCTTTGTCAGTAGCCGGCTTGATGATGCAGACGCTTTTTCGCAATCCTTTAGCAGATCCATATATATTAGGTGTCAGCTCTGGTGCGAGTTTGGGTGTGGCTATTACAATGATGAGTGCCTCTATCCTACCCTTTTTCTGGATTCAAAGTAATTTCAGCATTGTTATATCAGCAATAACAGGAGCAGCGATTGTACTATTATTAGTAATAGGAGTCTCGTATAAAGTAAAAAACTCTGTTTCTTTACTAATTGTAGGTATTATGTTAGGAACTATTGCCGGATCTATTGTAAGTATTTTGCAGTACTTTTCAAATCCTGATGCTATTAAATTATTTGTACTGTGGACATTTGGAAGTTTAAGTGCCGTGAATTATGAGAATCTACAGATATTGACTCCAATAGTTATTATCGGTCTGACTATGGCTTTTATTTTACATAAAAACTCAGATGGATTACTATTAGGCGAAAATTATGCAAAAGGTCTGGGTATCAATATTAAAAGTACCCGTATCTTAATTGTACTTTCATCCGGAATTTTGGCAGGTAGTATAACGGCTTTTACCGGACCAATAGCTTTTGTAGGAGTTGCCGTACCACATATTGCAAGGGGCATTTTTAAAACTGCTTTGCATAAAATATTAATCCCTGCTTCGATTTTGATTGGAGCATCACTAATATTAATCTGCGATATCATTACTCAAATACCAACTTATACTTTACCAATCAATACAATCAGTGCACTTTTTGGAGCGCCGGTTGTTATATGGGTAATATTAAGGAAGAATTGAAGAAAATGTGCTAATGTGATAATGAGACTAATATGCCAATATGTAAATGTACTAATATGGTCTATTGTCTATAGTCTAATGACTCCAAAATATTGACCATTGACCATTGACCAATCACTAATTACTAATTACTAATCACCAACTATTATGACAACAAAAGAACGATATACAAATGTTATTAAATGGTTTCAGGAGAATATGCCTGTTGCTGAAACCGAATTGCATTATAATGATAATCCGTTTCATTTACTGATAGCTGTAATTTTATCAGCTCAGTGTACCGACAAAAGGGTGAATATGATTACCCCAAAGCTATTTGAAGATTTTCCTACTCCGGAAAGTATGATGGATGTGAGTTCAGATGTGATTTTTGAATACATCAAATCGTGTAGTTTCCCTAATAATAAGGCAAAGCATTTGGTAGGGATGGCAAAAAAATTAGTTGAAGAGTTTAATAGCAAAGTACCGGATGATATTGATGATTTACAGCAACTTCCGGGTGTAGGACGTAAAACCGCAAATGTAATAGCATCCGTAGTCTATAACAAACCGACTATGGCTGTAGACACGCATGTATTCAGAGTTTCAGAGCGCATAGGTTTGACAACTAACTCCAAAAATCCACTACAAACGGAAAAAACATTAGTACAATACATACCCGAAGAGCTTATATCTACGGCACATCATTGGCTGATACTGCATGGTAGATATATCTGTCAGGCTCGCCGACCAAAATGTGAGATATGCGGACTAAGACCATGGTGCAGATATTATCAGAATCTTTCCCAAATAAAAAAGTAAATCCCAACTATATTATTACAATTGGGATTTACTGTATAGTTATCTCTTAAGTGTTATTCAATTATCGCAGCCCATCCTCCATTGCGCACAATTTTAATTTTTTGATGTGTAGAAGAATCTATTTTTGCTTCTTTTCTGTAATAATGTAAAGCTTGGCGACCGGCATTAACACCATCTTCAAAATATGTCATATTATATTTTTTACCTTTTGTAAGAAAATCGAATGAAAGATCGAAGGTACGCTCCTTCTCTGAATTGTTTGTCATAGCTCCTACAAACCATTTATCTCCTTTTCTTTTTGCAACAACTAAATATTCACCAAACTCAGCATGAAGAACTTTAGTTTCATCCCAAGTAACAGGCACTTTTGAAATAAACTCTGTACAATCAGGATTACTATAATATAAACTTGGATTGTCTGCTAACATTTGAAAACCACTTTCAAAAACTACATATAAAGCAAGTTGATAAGCACGAGTACCTATACTTGCTGAATTCGGACGATTATTACAAAACACATCAGGTTGCATACTTATCATTGCTCCTGGGGTATAATCCATAACTCCCACAACGTTCCTAATAAAAGGAATATACATAGTATTATCGGGATTAGTGTGGCCTGTATATTCCATACCTCTCACACCTTCGTAAGCTAAAACATTAGGATATCTATATTCTAATCCTGCCGGAGAAAACGCACCATGAAAGTCAATCACTAAATGATACTTAGCAGCCTCTGCCGCCACTTTCTCATAATAATTTACCATCCACTGGTCGCTTCTGTCCATAAAGTCAATTTTCAAACCTTTAACTCCCCATTCTGATAAAATTTTGAATAAATCAAAATTATTCTCAACGCAAGTCCAAGTCAGCCAAAGTACCAGTCCAACATTTTTTTCTTTACTGTACTTCAACAATGCTTTTAAATCTACATTATCATTTGGAGTGAAAGGATCACGTGTACTCTTTGCCCATCCTTCATCTAATAACAAATAGGGTATTCCATACTTCGAAGCAAAATCAATGTGATATTTGTATGTTGCAGTATTACATCCTCCCACAAAATCAACATCGGGTCCATAAGGCACAGCACCACTCCACCATTCCCAAGATGATTGTCCAGGTTTAATCCACGACGTATCTTCAATTTTACTTTTTGGAGCAAGCTTAATTGGAAGTGTAGCCTCTACCAATTGCTTGTCGTCAGTCGTAATCATAAAATATCTCCATGGATAGCTTCGTTTACCTGTAGTTTTAGCAATATAGTTTGCTTCTTGTTGCACCCTTAAAAAACGGTCCCATTCTTCAGTAAGGAATGTGGGATATTTTGGAAAAACCGACTGCATACCTTTACCATCAATTCCTTTCAAGAACATACGCGGATAATCTTCCACATCAGTTTCGGAAACCATGATTTTATATTTATCTTTTGTGTCAATTATGAATGGTAGCAAAACCATTTTATCATTCGGACGTAAATCTCGGGTTTTCACTTTATCATAAAACTCTTCATAACTGGTTACAAAACTACCCGGACGTTGCGCTATAAGTAAATACTCCTTAGGAAACTGAATATAGAAATCCTCATTTAACACTTCAACCTCCCCTTTTAAATTTGTGTGAAACCTGTATGCGACACCATCATCAAAAGCACGAAATTCCACAGAATAATCTCCTGCAAAACTCAAAATAAGGCCATTGTATTGATTTCTAACTTTTGAAAACTTCACTGGGACCACAGGCTCAATAACTTCATCGCCTTTAGTATTTGTTGCCTTTTTTAATTTAGGATTAGCACCTATGACTGTAGTGCGTAAGTCCATATTCAAATAACTTTTCTCTATCAGCAAATCATTGCCATAATATATTGAGTAATTAATCTTATCAGATAACTCAATTTGAATTTTAACTTCTGCATTGGGTGATTTCAATTCGAAACTTTTCTGTGCAAAAACGCCACCAGAAAACACAGAAAAAAGAAATAAAGTGATAAATTTGTGTCTTGTTCTCATACTACTTTTATATTTACATTTTTGTTATTGAATTATTTAGTAATGGGTTTTAAAGATACAATATTTTTTTATATTAATAATTAAAATACCTTTTTTAACTTTCATCGTTCATATACCAAGACGATAAGGGAACAAAAAACCACTAAAATAAAGTAATGGCAGGATAAAAAATTAAATTACCCTGCCATTTTTTACTTAAAAAATCATATTGAAGAAAATATTAAAATTATCTTTTAATGATTTTCACAATCGAATTATCAACATGTATAAAATAAACACCTGTAGCCAAAGTCGACAAATCAACTGTAGATGTATTGGTTTGTTTTACTCTCATTCCTGAAAGATTAAACACATAAACCATCGAGTCAGAAGGCTTATCAATAATGTTTACTATACCATCAGTAATCGTAGGATATACTTTAAATGATACTTCATTATTTGCATTAACATCTGTTCCATTATCTAAATGTGTAGGCAATGCATTAGGTTGAGCTGATGTCGATACATTTCTTAAAACAGGAAGAGTATATCCTAAACCCATTTCCCAAATATCATCAAAATCCCAATCTACAGATGTATAAGATGCTGATAATTTTGCATTCGCTTTACTGATATTAGCACCGTTAGAATTGGTAGTGGTGCCGTCCACAACAACACTTTCATTTAATAACATTTCTGAAAATGCATAATTATTACTTTTTACGGAATTTTGATCCCAACCAATAATACGTTTAGAATCACCATTCCCTGAAACATTTGAATTTAAAGCAAAGCATGCAGTAATTTTAGGACTACCCGCATTATATGAACCTACAACTCCACCTGCACTATACTGTGTTGCTGTCATAACACCGGTAGAATAACTATAACGAACTTCAGCATTATCATCTTTCAAGCGACCAACAACACCACCCGCACGGTCTTGAGCTGTAACATCAGCACTTGAATAGCAGTTTTCCACCAAGGCAGAACCTTCAACCCATCCAACTATACCTCCTACGTCTTCACCTGTACAGGAGATAGTTCCGCTAAAGAAACATTCTTGAATTTTAGCGTTGTCAGATAATCTTCCTACAATACCTCCGGTAATTTCCTTTGAAGTTATTGTTGAAGCATTAACAGCTAAGTTTTTCACAACACCATTAGCTTTAACATGTGAAAACACACCTACATTTCCAGTATTAGGACGGTTAATCATTAAACCTATAATAGCTTTTCCATTACCATCAAATTCACCTGCAAAATTAGCAATGGGCTCCCAACCCTGTCCGCTTAATGTTAATGCAATATCATCTGTCAATAAATAATATGCGGTTGGGTAATAACGAACTTGATTTAACTGTAACTGATTAGCAATCTGATATGGTTCACCAAGCGTACCATTTCCCAAGCCTGAAAACTCAGTATTATACGTAGCTTCTAATGTATATTCTCCCTCTTCTAACTCCAATATATATTGGTTATTAGCATCTAAGGTGGCATCAGTGCCATCTATTTTGAACGACACAAGATTGTAATATCCATTAGGAGTAACAGTAATCTGAACTTCATCGCCAACCACAGGAGCTACTCCGGGATTCGTCAAGTTGTCAACTGCAATCGTACACAATATTTGTGTTTTGTTAATGGTAACAAGTTGGGCTGTCAGCAGATTGTAGTTGTATTTTATCTCAATACCCGGATAAGTGGGATTGCTCAAAGTCAACACCACATTTTGAGCAACATCGAACACATATACCCCATTTTCATTCGAAACGGGCATTACCGACCAACTTGCAACTGTTCCTACTCCATTGGCGGTAAGCAGTTCGTTGATATCCACGCTTGCATAGTTAGATTCTTTCGCGCCCTGCAAGGCATAAGCCAATGTGCCGCCCGATTTCAGTGTAACATTATCATGTATCGTTTGAACTTCCGCAATCGTCAATTCACAGTTGGTAATATCCACGCTCGTAAGTTCAGGACATCCTGTAATGCTTAATGATTCGAGTGTCGGGTTGTTAGAGAGGTTGACTGTTGTTAAAGCTGTCATGTCGTCTCTTCCCAATATGGATACAGAACGAAAATAATTAGTCGAAAAATCGATGGTTTCCAACCATTTCAAGTCGTTCAATTCCATCGATTTATCGTCGTCTTCAAGTGTATTCGCCTGTTTGAACTCCACGATAGGAACCGATACTTTCTGCTGATACTTTTTTCCGCTCCAATTGATGGCTTTAATTCCAAAAAATTTATCGTCATTTGACGGTACATAATCAGGCTTGGGCGTAATCTCATCAGTTAAAGTCATAGCTAAAGCGGCATTCTCAAAGTGACCCTTAGTGTCGATTGCATTACCATCAACACCATTTTGATACTTGGAAGGAGGTGTTTCAACTCCATCCGGACCTTTTTCTACGGCATCCAACAAATTATGGATTTGGTTTCTTCCCAATACCCAATCAGTAGCAGCAAAAATAGGCATCAACAGTAATGCCTGAAACATTAATAATAAAGTTAGTTTTTTCATAACGCATAAATTTTAAATTGATTAATAAAAACATTTAATTAAGAGTCTTTTTTATATTTATTGTAAGTGTTACTAATCTAATTAACAACACACCCATTATAGGCAAAATTGATATATTGAAATATTGTGGTAGAAAAAAGAATCCTCCAAACAAAAAAACAATAGCCAAAATACTAATAATATTAAAGTAGACTGTTAGTTTTTGTAATGAAGAGCAAAACATAGAAACAACTATCAACAAATAAAAAGGATGTAACCAGATTATATTCCAGTTTGGCATATAGTACCAATTAGCGTATCCAATTTGTATTACGTAAAACAACAATCCAAATAGACCAACAATCCCAAATATCACCAAGTCAATATATCTGAAATACTTCTTATATGAAAACTCGAATATCGTAAGCAACAGAACGATACAAAACAATACAGTTACAAAGATTATAGGTGTAATTATATTCCCATCTTGCGATATCTTGCTTACATCAATTTCATTTATAAGATTTGCTGTTTTCAAAAATGGAGATTTACTTCCATCATTATTGATTACTTCCGAATTTGACCATGCTTTTTGTAACTCATCGGGTACATATAAAATATCTTGGAATAAAAGTTGCTTGTCAGTATTTAAACCAAAAATCAGGTCGATAAAAAATATAAACCATGGATGATTTAATGTCTGAGTGTGTGCAATCTCTCTATAACTCTTTGTAGTAATTGTGTCAAATGAGTTTTTCAATTTTTCATTTAACACTTTATGTATGATATTACGAGGAAATGTTGTGCAATTTTCATGTACAAAATCGAAGATGTAAAATCTGTTATTAGTCTGAGCATCATACATAACGCTCTGCCAAATAGTTTCTTTCTCTTCTTGCGATAAATTTAAGACATATTCAGTAAGGCGACGATTTTCGTCTTTAAATATTTTTACAAACTCCTCAAAAGAGACAGCAAATAATTCACATTGCAAATTTCCCATCAATAACTGCGAGATAGTTACGAGAGTAGGTGTTGAGGCATCAAACATTCCGTAATTCAAAACATAGTCGATATTTAATATTGGATCATTTATTCGCAAAGCAGCATGGCCAAAGAAAGATTCAATTTTGGTTGGATGTGGAGAAGCAATTAACAAGGAAAGTTCAGCTTGCCGACTCAAATTAGAAATCTCTTTAACTGCTTTTGCAGGTAAAGTAAAAATCGATAAAATGCATAATACAATTGCAAATTGTGAAATTCTGATTTTTAAATTTAAGCTTGTAAACATATAAAACCTTTAAATTGAAATAAATAACATTTTTCTAAATATCTATTTCACACTTCTCTTACAAGTGTCATTTGAATATATGACGATTATAAGATAACATATCACTAAAAACAAAAAAAAATAAATAAGATTAAATTGGCGGGGTATATCAACCGACTACGGCTGTAGAGGAGTTGGTTAATCTCCCGTGCAGTCGTAGTCAGTTGGATGTTAGAAGTATGGAAACAATCTATTTTTTCAAGAAAACTTTATGCATTCCTTCTTGTGATGTGCTGACTGCAATAAGATACAGTCCGTCAGGATAATTAAGGTCTATACTAATATATCCGTTGCTATAGTAGGAAGACATTATTCTGCCTTGTATATCAATTATTGGTATAGGCGTTTAGACCTCCCTATTTAATTTTCTGTTATTTAGTCTTTTAGGTTCACTTAAAACCATCTTTTCTATAAGCAAATCGAAGATTGACCCCATAAATGCCCGTCTGTTGTACC
>Ga0228535_1001123_pt1 | contig 49054 bp, 41 predicted proteins | sample SJ1metagenome_FD_168457 | JGI IMG/M metagenome (GOLD analysis project Ga0228535, IMG submission 168457) | Enriched culture of PCE-dechlorinating microbial communities from Ithaca, New York, USA - SJ1 | ecosystem: Engineered > Modeled > Simulated communities (microbial... > Unclassified | place... | reverse complement strand
GGGCCTCCGGGGCCGTGCTTCGGAGGAGCCGGATGGGGTTTCGGATGAGGGGCGGGTTTTCCGGGACCGTATTTGGGAGGTCCCGGTTTCGGATGATGCCCTCCCGGCGGTCCGTATTTCGGCGGAGGGGGAGGAGAATAACGGGGCGGCCGCCAATTATGTGCAGGAGGTCTTCTGTGTGGATAGGAACTCCTGTAGTACCTGGGCGGATAGGGAACCCTCCGGAAATGATCGTAATAGTAATGTCTGGGCGGAAGCGGCCGGTGGACTATCCGGGCCCTGGGGTGCCAGCGGCCCCTGTCCCTGTAGTAGAAAAGATCGAGAACAAGGGAGGCGTAAATATTCCCGTTTTCATATTCCAGCAGAAGGCCGGGAATTGCGTCGATCCAGAGTGAAACAGCCAGCCCCCTGTTGGCCCCATACCCGTATCCGGTGTGGTAGTGATATGCCAGCATGGCTTTTGCCATAGGGTATCCGTGAGATGCGCTCCGTTCGTACCAGTAGGCCGCCATCTGCGGGTCGGCGTTCACACCGCGGTCTCCCCGGTCGTAGGCAAGACCGGCAAGAAACTGCATTTCCGGATCGTCTCTCTGGGCGTAATCCATGATCTCTGCAAAAGACATCTCTTCCCCTGCGCCCTGGTTGGGCACCTGCGGGAACTGGACTGAGCCCTGCATATTGGCGTTCTGCGGGACTGCCTGGGAACCGGCGGCTGTCTGTGCGGCGTTTTTCTGAGAAAATACCGGCGCCGTTTCAGCTGGAAGTACTGCGAAGCAGAGCGTGAGGGCCAGTGCCGGGACGGACAGCATCAGGGCGGTCTTTCCGGCGGTTCGTGCACGTGTTTTCATGTGTCTCACCTCCTGTTCTTTCAGGTGTTCCTGGAATTCAGGGCTTTGTACACTGTGTATCGGAATCCCCATGGGTGTTACGATCATTCTACCCCTGTTTTTTTTCAACAGAACCGCCTTTCTACCGATTCAGAGCATAGGCGAATCTGGCATGTCTAAAAAGATTTGAATTATTTTTATTGTTATAATATTTGAAAGTGGTCCAGAGTGATGCAGAGAGTGGAGGTGGTTTTGTTGAGAAGAAAGCCGGTTTGGGGAATCTGTATCATCATCTCCCTTTTCATTCTCGCGGCAGCCGTATCTTTCGGCAAATCGCCTGAAGAGCTGGAGCGCCGGATGGAAGAACTGGAGAAGAAAATCGGGGATGCCGTGAAAAGCGGACAGGGACCGACGCAGCAGATGATTGAAGAAATAGCGAAAATCCTCGAAGAGCTCGGGGACATGGAGAGAGGGGAAAAAGAAAAAGACAAAGAAAAAGAAAAAGAAAAAGACAAAAACAAAAACAAAAACAAAAACAAAAAGTATGAAGACTCCTCCGGCGACGGATGGAGGGAGGTTCCATTTACGGGAACCATTTCGGTCTCCCGGATACTCAGCGGTTCGGCTGTGATGACGGAGGAAAAGGGGAGCAGGAAGGAATCCGGACCCGGAAAGAAGGACTGGCGGTGGTCAGGGCGGAAAGAGAGCGAGGGAAGTCCCCCTGGCGGATCTGAAGGCAGTTCTTCCTGGTCGGGGAATAGTTCGGCATCCATGTCGGCGATGATCACGGAATCGGAGCCAATCCGGGATAGGGACGCAAAGGTGATCGGGTACCAGCCTGTGGGGTACGTGACGGGCCGGGTGACGGAGCGGGAGAAATTCAGGGCGAAGAATGTCTCCATCACATCCCGTTACTCCCATTCCGCGAAGGAGGAGCATACGTTCAGCAAGGAAGGCATCGACGGCTGGTGCAGACTGACCGTCAACCCGAAGGAGGGGCGCTACGACCTGTCCTTCCCTTCCATCTACCTCGGGGACGGCACGGGAGAAACGGTGATGGTCTTTTCCGCCCCGGACCTGCGGCTCGAGGAGCGGGAGCCATGGCACGGCCTGGGGCCTCTGGACTGGGTCCCATCGGGGCCTGACAGGGAGACGCTCCGGTACAGTCCTGAAAGGGGCGTTATTGAGGGATCCTTCTCATACTCAATGCCCCCTGGAGGAATCGATGTGGAGCTTCTGCGCAAGGGACTGGGATCTTTTCCGCCGGAACTCTCCGGTCTGAAGGGGGAACTCCTTTCGGACTATTCAAAGATCGCAGAGAGCCTGGCCGATGCGGCGGGAAAGACTCCCGGAATGTACTCCGGGACGTGGACGGTCGTGTGGAGCCTGAATATCGGCTCCGTGCCGGTCAAAGTGGAACTGGAGCCCGTTGGGGACTACGAAAACTGGAAGCCGGAACTGATCCGGGGGGTGGGAAACTTCGCAGGGGTGAGGGCGAAGATCGTCGAGCCAGCCGGGCTGGCGGGAAAAATCCGGTTCACCCTCGAGGATGTGAGCCGGGAGCCCGGCGTCTCCATGAATTACCCCTTCCATGACCGGGAGGAGGCTCCCGACCTGGTTATTTCGGAGATGAGCGGTTCGGGGCTGAACATTGCGGAAGACGGACAGAGCGCCGTGACACTCGATGATGTGAACGAGGCGGAGGTCGTTCTGCAGCCGGGGGATTTCGGCGCCCGGGGAAAGCTCTCAGCCACGGCGACGGTCATCGCGGGCGGGAAGGAGATGGAGGTCCGGGCGGTCCAGAAGAGAACGGGAGAGCACTGGGTGACCCTTCCCCTTGACGAGAACAGGAATGGTATCGCCGACTGCTGGGAGAAAACTCACGGAATTTACCCATGCGCCGGGGACGTGGATGATGACGGTGAACCGGAAGGAAAGGCCCCCGGCGACGGCTTTTCCGCCTACGAGGAGTACAGGGGGGTCTTCGTGAAGGGAAAGCATCTGAGGCTGGACCCGAACAGAAAAGACCTCTTCGTCTATGACCCCGACGGGCTTTCTGAGGCGGCGGGCTTCGGCCCGGTCACCCGCCTTGTGGTCCATTACGTCGAACCGGAGGAAGGGAGATGCACCGGAACAAATGACAGGGCCCGGGTGGTGAATTTCCGGGCCGGTTCCTATCACCTGGTGGACCAGCACTGTCTCTGGATAAAGAAGGATGCCCTCCCCGAACCGGATCCCTTCAACTGGGGATGCTGTGAAGGCGGCAGGGAAATCGGCCCACCCCGGACGGCCGAACGGTACGTGCTTGTCTACGCGGACCAGATCAGGTCGGATCTTGAAAGGACAGTGCAGGAGAACCGTCCGGAGATAACGAACGCGTTGGCGCAGCGTGGGCTCCGTCCGGATGCCGCCTGGCTCGAGGGGCAGATTGACGCCGCCGTGGCTATGACCACGATCCACGAGGCCTGTCACGGGTTGGGAATTTCTCACCACTATACATCTCTTATGCAGACCCTGCCGAAAGGAGCCGATGTGGGAAAGGCGGTCATGGAGCTTGACATCAGCCCCTCCACCGGGCAGATGAGCTGCGTGATGCGCTACACCAGGGACTGGGGAAAGCATCCCCGCCTGACATTCAGGGCGGAAAGCGAGACCCTGGACATGCTGCGGGGCCGGCCGTGGCCCAACACCCTGTGCGAGACCCTCGACGACTGCCGGGGGCAGATGGTAGTGAGCGACCGGGAGCAGGGGCGCATGTATTGATGGTCTAATGTCGTTTTTTTCGGTTTTGTCATCCTGAAGAGCGAGGCGAGGAAGGATCTGCCCCTCACTTTAACTATTCTTTTTTTGGAGGAACCAGGCCCCAGCGGGCGGCGGCATTATCGTCCCCGAGGCGCCACACCTTCCTGTGGAGTTCCCGGAGGTGGTGGGGAGCCCGGAGGAGTGCCGTTTTTTCTTTCCCGGTCAGGCTGTCCGGTCCCGAGGCGAGAGCCTTTTCCACGATCTTTTCCCGTGAGCGTTCCTTTGAGGGTGCCCCCCGGCGGAAACGAAGCAGAAGGGACGTGTGGAGGCCGTGCACCAGGGGATCCACCACCGCACGGAGAAAACCCTGTTTCCGCGAAAAAGGAAAGGGGGTATAGGGAGCCGGTCTGCTGAGGTTTTCGTCAAGTACGGCCAGTTCCGGGGGCCGCTCGACTTCCTCCGGTATGAGGAAGAGCCCTGCTTTCCGGAAAAAACGTCCCACGGCCGCCCGTCCGGTGAAGACGGAAATGGGGACGGAGAGGGCCAGGGAGAAGGTTATCGGGGTGATCCACCAGAAGAAAGACGGAATGATCCAGTAGACCACCGTCGCCCAGCAGATGCCCATGAGGCTTCCCCACCAGTGTGCCCGGAATGCCTCCCGCCACGTGGTTCCCCGATCGTCCCTGGACTGGGTTCCCCAGCCCACACTTTTTCCCAGGAGTGTTGAGACCACGAAGAGACTGTGGAAGACCATCCGTATGGGGGTGAGGATCATGGACAGCACCACTTCGAGCAGAATGCTGAAGAAAAGGCGGATTTTTCCCCCGTAGAGCCGGGCCCGGAAATCTGAAAGCAGGATGGGGAGAGCACCAAGAAATTTGGGCAGGAAAAGGAGAAGGGTGGTTGACCCAAGGAGCGAAACAGCCCAGTGGGGTCGCCAGACGGGCAGTTCGGGAAGGAACTTCCTCAAAATGGGCATGTACACAGGTTCGAACAGGGCTTCAGATATTGCCTGGGCTGAGTTGACGATCAGAAAGGCCAGCCATAGCAGGGCAGAGCCGTAGGAAAGAATTCCGTTGATGAAAAGCGCACGATGGGCCGGGAAAAATCCCCGGGTGAAGAGCAGCCGTGTGTGCTGCAGATTTCCCTGGCACCACCGGCGGTCCCGTTTCAGCTCGTCGATGAGGGTTGGAGGCGTTTCTTCCCAGCTTCCCCTGAGGTCGTAGGTGAGCCAGATGCCGTACCCTGCCCGGCACATGAGTGCCGATTCCACGTAGTCGTGGCTGAGGATGTCGCCGCTCAGGGGTCCTTTCCCCGGCAGCCTGGGAAGCTCGCAGTGTTTTATGAAGGGATCGACCCTCAGAATTGCGTTGTGCCCGCAGTACTGGGCGTCCCCCAGCTGCCAGAAATGGAGCCCCGCAGCCAGAAGGGGCCCGTAGACGTGGTTGGCGAACTGCTGCACCCTGGCGATGAGGGTTTCACGGTTCACTGCCTTCGGAGGCGTCTGCAGAATGCCGATATCAGGCCTCGCCTCCATGATCTGTACAAGGCGGACAAGCGTTTCTCCTGACATGATGCTGTCAGCGTCGAAGACGGCCATGTATCGGTAGCTTTTTCCCCATCTGCGGCAGAAGTCGGCCACGTTGCCGCTTTTTCTCTTGGTGTTGCTCGTCCGTTTCCGGTAGAAAACACGCCCGAACGCATCCTCTTCCTTGCAGAACCGGTACCAGGCTTCCTCCTCTTCGATCCAGACATCCGGGTCGGTGGTGTCGCTGAGAAGAAAGAAGTCGAACCTGTCCAGGGACCCTGTTTGGCGAACCGAGTCGAAGGTTGTCCGAAGGCCTGCGATGACACGTTTCACATCCTCGTTATAGATGGGGATCAGGATGGCTGTCCTGCTCGCAGGGTCGGCAATGGAGAGGTCCAGTCCTTCGCAGGCCCTGGTGACACGGAATGAGTCTCTTTTTGTCAGCAGTATGAAAAGCCCCGCGATGGAAGTCCAAAAACCCACGGAAATCCAGGCAAACAGTGTTGTGAATACCGCCACGAGGAAGGTATCCAGAAGTATGCTTCCCCTGTCGGGGAGAAGCCTCGCCATGGTGTTGGCTGAAATGATCGTCGGGATGAGGACGATCATAAGAAGCAGAAGACGTCTTCTGCTTCCGGTGTGCCTCCATGGAGGGATATGGTCTTTTTCGGCCATATTACTTCTCCCTTCCGAAGAGCTCGCGCCGCCATCTCCGGAGGAAGCGGAAAAAGGATGTCCTCCATGGAATGCGGTCCATCTCCTCTGCAACCATGACGCTCCTGTTCAGGGGAGGGAAGGACGGGATGTTCTGTCCCCGTTCTCCGGGAAGACCGGGGAGGAGTCTTTCCTCACTGAGCAGCATCTCCAGGGCGTCCATGGCCTCTTCCGGGGATGACGGGGCTTCCTCAAGGCTTCCGGCGGCAAGCCGAAGCCCTTTCGCCGGGGGAAGATCGAGGCCCCGTATGTAGAGCATTACCCTGTCCCTTGCGACACGCTGTGCAGGAGTTACATCAGCAGGGGATGCTTCGGGGTGCTCAGCGGGAAAATTCATGATGGTCTCCCGGGACTGGAGGATCGTGTTGTGCAGGGAAAATGAGAAGAGGGGCGTCCGGGACGAACACCCCTGGAAACAACACTGTATGGAAACACAGGGAAAAACCTCCTGGCTGGTCAATTTAAAGAGCCGTTATGCCTGAACCATCATACGGGCTTTCCTTTCGCTCCGCAAGGGACGGGCAATTTACTGCCCCCGTCGGCGGATGGGAGGACAAGTCCCCAGAGAGCAGCGGCGTCCCGGTCACCCAGTTCCCATACCCTTCGGTGGAGTTTCGCAAGATGATGAGGCGCCTTCAGTATTTCCATCTTTTCCCGGGTGGTGAGGCTGTTGGGGCCTTCAGCGAGAGCTTTTTCAACGATCCTTGACCGGGCTTTCTCGTGGGCCGGTGTTCCTGTTTTGTAACGCAGGAGCAGAGATGTGTGAAGCGCGTGGACGAGAGGGTCCACCACAGCCCGTATGAAGCCCTGTTTCCTGGAGAGGGGAAAAGGTGTATACGGTTCGGCCCTCCGAAGGTTTTCCCCGAGTGAGGATAGTTCAGGAGGAAGCTCCACTTCCTCCGGTATGAGGAAAATGCCAGCGTTCCGGAAAGTCCGCCCGAGAGATGCACGGCTCGTGAACACGGAAAGGGGGGCCGAGAGCAGGAGTGACAGAATAATGGGGGATATCCACGGGAAGAATGACGGGTTTGCCATGTAGACGAGGATGCCCCAGACTGCGCCGAAAAATGTTCCCCACCAGTGGATCCGGAGAGCGTCGCTCCACGGCGTCCCCCTGTCATCACGTGACTGGGTACCCCAGCCTACGCTTTTTCCAAGGAGGGTGGAAATTACGAACAGGCTGTGGAAGATCATTCTCACAGGGGCGAGAAGTGTTGAGAGCCCGACTTCGAGGAGAATTCCGGAGACAAGGTTCACCCTGCCCCCAAACAGGCGGGCAGACGGGTCTTTCAGCAGGATGAGGAAGAAGCTGAAAAACTTGGGCAGAAAAAGCAGAACCGCTGTGGAAGCGAGCAGCGTCAGCGCCCAGTGAGGATGCCAGACAGGCCACTGGGGGAAGAGGGTTTTCGTTCCGGAGAAGTACACAGGTTCAAAGAAGACTTCCGCGACGGCCTGGGCCGAGCTCAGAAGAAGGAAGGCAAGCCACAGAAGCGCCGATCCGTAGGAGAGGATCCCGTTGAGGAACAGGGCCCTGTGGGCGGGGAAGAGTCCCCTCGTGAAGATGAGACGCATATGCTGGAGGTTTCCCTGGCACCAGCGGCGGTCACGTTTCAGTTCGTCCAGCAGGGTCGGAGGTGTTTCCTCCCAGCTTCCCTCCAGGTCATAGGCCAGCCATACCCCGTAGCCGGCCCGGCGCATGAGTGCCGATTCCACGAAATCGTGGCTCAGTATGTCGCCTCCGAGGGGCCCCCTGCCGGGAAGTCTCGGCATCTGGCAGAATTTCATGAAAGGCTCTACCCTGATGATGGCGTTGTGTCCCCAGTACTGGGCGTCTCCCAGCTGCCAGAAATGAAGCCCTGCGGCGAACATGGGGCCGTAGACATGGTTGGCGAACTGCTGGACTCTTGCAATGAGTGTTTCCCTGTTCACTCCCGAGGGAGGTGTCTGGAGGATGCCGATGTCCCGGCGGGCCTCCATGCTCTGCACCATGCGGACCATGGTGGTGCCGGCCATGACGCTGTCTGCGTCGAAGACGATCATGTACCGGTAGTTCTTCCCCCAGCGGCGGCAGAAATCAGCAACGTTGCCGCTCTTTCTCCGTGAGTTGCCGGCGCGCTTCCGGTAAAAGACCTTTCCCGAGGCGTTCTCCTCTATGCAGAACCGCCGCCAGCCGTCCTCCTCCTCCACCCATATGTCGGGGTCGGTCGTGTCGCTGAGCAGGAAGAAGTCGAAGCGCTCGATGGAACCAGTGTTCCCGAGGGACCTATAAACCGTCCGGAGCCCCGCCAGGACTCTCTTCACATCCTCATTGTAAATCGGGATGAGGACTGCGGTCCGGGCGGACGGATCGTCGATGGAGAAGTTTTTTCCTGCCACCGCCCGGGACACGGAGAACCTGTTGTTCTTCGAGAGGAGCAGGAAAAAACCCATGGCGGCAGTCCAGAATCCCACGGAAATCCATGCGAAGAGAACTGCGAATACGGCAACGAGAACCGCCTCGAGCGGTGTCCCTCCCCTGGAGGGGAGCAGCGCCGCCATGGTCCGGGCCGCAATGATGGTGGGGCCCAGGATCAGAAGAATGAGCAGAATCCGTCGCCAGCTTGCAGTGCGGTTCCATGACGGGTTTCCCGTTACATTTTCACTCATGGCCGTTTTTCTCCCAGGGGCCGAAAAGGTTCCGCCGCCACCTTCGGAAAAAGCGGACGAAGCTTGATTTCCAGGGAAGCCTGTCGAGGGGCTGGGGTACCATGACGCCCCGGTTCAGGAGAGGCATGGAGGAGATGTGTCTGCCTTCCTCGTCGAGCAGTCCCCTGTCGAGACCGTGCTTCGAGAGGAGGCTCCTCAGGTTTCTCATGGCCGCCTTGGCAGAACCGGGCCCGGCAGCCCTGAGGCTTTCAAGCGCCAGCTCAAGTCCCCTGTACGGGGGCAGGTCGAGCCCCCTGACATAGAGAAGGACCCTGTCCCTGGAGTATCTCCATTCTTCCGGGGAAACGGACGGAGAGTTCTCTTCTTCTTCTTCGTTATTGATGGATGTCATAGGTCCATGTCTCCGTCAGCGGGTCGGGGAGGTTCTCGCCCTTTTTAAGCAATGCCGAGACCCTGATGTACGGCCGTGCTGCTGAAGTGGGGAAGATGGCTTTCAGTTTGCTCTCCGGATCGACGGCAATGTGGAGGACCAGGCGCCACCCGCCCGTGACGTCATTTTTGTGCAGCTGCTTTTCCAGGAGCCGTGCCCCCTCACCGACTGAGACCACGCTCGTCAGTCCCGCGTCTGCCGGGAGCTTTGAGAGCTCTCCTCCCTCGAAATCGAGGACGGCACGCAGCGATCCATCCTGGTTTCCCGAAGCTATCCTCGTGGCGGCAACCCTGCCGAGGGGATGGAGCTCCTCTTTCGGGTGGAGCCATCGCATTCTGTATGCGAAAGACATTTTTGCCGGGTACTTTTTTACATCGTTTTTCGGCCTGCCGTTGGTACCGTTCCCGGAAATCTTGTCTGGAACCCAGTAAGCGACCATGTTGTCGTGGATCTCGAGCTCCGATGGGATTTCCACCAGCTCCACCCTGCCCTGCCCCCAGTTTCCGACAGGTTCGATCCACAGGGAGGGCCGTTTTTCATACCGTGCCTCAAGGTCCTGGTAATGGTCGAAATCCCAGTCCCTCTGCAAAAGGCCGAATCCTGCGGGACTTGCCTGCCTGAAAGGAATGACCGCAAGACGGGAGGGATTGGCAAGAGGACGCCAGATCCATTCACCCTCCGCCGTGTGCATGAGCAGTCCGTCCGAATCGTGCACCTCGGGCCGGAAGTCGCCGTGACGGCCGTTTTCCGTCTCTCCGTAGAGGAACATGCTTGTAAGGGGAGCGATGCCGAGCTTCTGCACATCCTTTCTCATGAAGACTTCGCTTTCCACGTCCACGGAAGTCTCTTTCCCGGGGATGATCCTGAATGACCACGCTCCGGCCAGGCTCGGGCTGTCAAGGAGGGCGTACACGGTTATGGATTTGCTTTCCGGGGCTGGTTTTTCGATCCAGAATTCCCTGAAATAGGGGAACTCCTCTCCGGACTGGAGAGCGGTGTCAATGGCGAGCCCCCGGGCGGAAAGTCCGTACTGGACGTCCTTGCCCACGGCACGGAAGTAGCTCGCACCCAGGAAGACGGCGACCTCGTCCTTGTAGTCGTCTCTGTTGAGATTAAAGTGGATGCGGAATCCGGCAAAGTCCAGGGGAACTCCGGCGACCCTGGAGGCGAATTCCGTGTCCCCGTACTCGAAGGCCCCGGAAAAGAAGGGAATTTTCTCCGCCTGGCCCCCTTCGATCACGCTGATGGCCACAAGACGGTTATAGAAAAGGCCGGGATGGAAAAACTGCACTTCAAACGGGAGTCCTTCATCTTTCCAGAGGGATTTTTCCGGCAGGAAACGAATTTTTCTCCACTGATCGTAACTGATGTTCAAAAGAAAATCCGGAACTTTCCCGTCAGGATCCTCGAAGGGACTGGATGCCAGTTCCTCCGCCTTTTTCTTTACATCCTCGAAGGAGAAGGGATTGATATCACCGGAGACGGGACGTACTTCCTCTCCAGGGGGTACAGGCCCCACTGATGCTCCGGAGCAGGTCGGGAGCAAGCAAAACGCCGCCGCGAGGAGCGCGGCGACGGCAAACAGTCTGTATGGACGGTGTTGTAGGACGCAGGGAAGCACGAATAACCCTCCTTGGCCGGATGATTTCCGGACCGGTTGTGAAATTTGATACATTATCGTAATCATAGCATTTTTTGCTGTTGAGCAATAGAGGGAAGTGGTGTTCTTATATTTACGGAAAACTCCTGATGCGTTAAAGAACGGAGTGGAAAACCCCCCCGGTCGGCCAGGGCGGGAAAAGGAATCTCCCGGTTTCGGAACGCTACAGAAGACGGGACATCCAGCGGAACAAGTCTTCGGTATCCAGTGCGTCAGGCCCTCCCACGACAAGATACCCGATGTTTTTCAGAAGGGGCTCGTTTGTGCTGCTGCCCGTTGGAAGAAGGGCAACACAGGCCATGCCTGCGCTGAGGGCAGCTTCCACCCCGTAGAGGGTGTCTTCGAATACGAGGGCGTTGGCGGGCGATATGCCCATTCTGCGTGCTGCTTCAAGGAAGATGTCAGGGGCCGGTTTGCCATGCCTGACCTCTGAAGATGAGACGATGTGAGCGAAATATTTACTCACTCCGAGGCTTTCAAGTATCTCCCGGGCAATTGAGGCGTTGGATCCCGTAGCCACGGCCATGGGCACTTTTCTGAAAGCCAGTTCGTTAAGCACATCTCTCATTACTGGGTACAGCCTGCTTGACTTCAGGGCAATATTCCTATAGAGGGCGTTCTTCTCGTCAACCAGGGCCTGCTCGTCTTCGGACAGGCCATAGTTAGCCTTTACCCTGCGGATCATTTCGTGGATGTCTTTCCCCACGTACGCGGCTTTTTCCTCCCGGGAGAAGGTGATACCCCTGCGTGCGAGGAGGATCCTGTCGCTCTCGAAATGGTTTTCCTCGCTGTCTATAAGGGTTCCGTCAAGGTCAAAAAGGACCGCATGGATTTTTCGCCGACCCTTGACATCTGATGCGTCACGGCCGTTTCCTGGATGTGTTGTGTCGTTCATCATATTTCCCGCTTTCGTAAAAGTGTTCTCAATCCGGAAATTGTAACACAAACCGATCTTCTGAAGGGATGTTTTTCAGGGGGAGATGAGACTTTTCCAGCAATAAGAAATCCGGTATAGTAAAAAAGCGCAAATAGCCGGGCGTAAGCATATTGCATACCATGACCCGCTGGAGGGCAGTGAACCTGTTGCCGGGGAGGAAAGAAAATGATCATTGATACTGAAAAAGGTTCTTTCGAGGTCGATCTGTATGACGGCGACGCGGCACGGAAACTGTCAAAAAACCTGCCCCGGGAGATTTCCATGTCCCGCTGGGGGGACGAGTTTTACGGTATGCTGAACAGCCGGGTTGGATGTGCGGGTGACAGTCTGCGGGATGTGTTTGAGATAGGCGAAGTAGCACTTTGGCCCGACGGAAATGCACTGTGTATCTTTTTTGGTCCCACTCCCGCAAGCAGGGGGGAAGAGCCGAAGATGATCTTCCCCGGGGTCAGGAATCGGAAAAATAAAGGGAGACGCGACACTTTTCGGGATTTCGGCTTATCTCTGAAGAACGTAAAACTAAGGCTCTGACCTGTTGAGCCCCCCGGGCAGGGACAGGGGGAATTGTGTCGTTCCCGCCCGTGCTTCAGGATGGGACCACCATTGGAATGCCCTTGTGCCTTACGATGTCCACCGGGACACCGTACACATCTGCAATAATGTCGCCAGGAACTTCCGAAGGGAGATATACCCCCCGGATGGCCCCGTCCTTGAGGAAGAGCAGGCGGTCAGCGAACCGGAATGCCGTGTTGAGGTCGTGGAGGCTGAGAAGGGCTGCCACATTGTGCCCCTTCACAACCTTTCTGAGGGTAGCGAGCATATCGAGCTGGTTCCTGAGGTCGAGGCTGCTTGTCGGTTCGTCCAGGAGCAGAACCCGGGGTTCCTGCACAAGAGCCCGGGCGAGGAGCACTTTCTGGAACTCTCCTCCGCTCAGTTCGTCAAGATAACGCAGTGCGAACCGTTCAAGGGAAAGGGAGGCGAGAGCCGACTCCACTTTTTCCAGGTCCCTGTGCTCCACTGACCATCCCAGGTGGGGACGGCGCCCGAGGAGAACTGCATCGAAGACATTGAGACGAACGGGATCCCCCCGCTGGGGAACATATCCGAAGAACCGGGACCGTTCCGCGGGAGAACATTTCAGGGCATCTTTCGACTCCATGAGCACGGAGCCTCCCCGGGGACGGAGGATGCCGTTTATGGTCCGCAGCAGCGTGGTCTTGCCCGTGCCGTTCGGGCCCAGGAGAGCGGCCATTTCCCCTTCTTCGAGATGGAACGTCACGTTTTCGAGGACAGGGACCCCACGGTAGGAGAAAGACAGTCCGTCCACCGAGAGGATCATGTCAGTTTCCTCCTCGCGATGAGGGCAATAAAGACAGGGGCTCCGAGGAAAGCGGTGAATACCGAGACAGGGAGCGTCCGCGGAGCAAATGCGAGCCGTGCCCCGGTGTCCGCGGCGAGAAGAAGCAGCCCTCCTGCCAGAACGGACCCGGGAAGAAGGAACCGGTGGTCGGAGCCGAGAAAGCGCCGGAGGATGTGGGGGCAGACCAGCCCCACAAAGCCGATGACTCCCAGAAGAGCGACCATGACCGAGGCGAGCAGGGATGTGGCTGCCATGGATTCGATACGGATGCGTGATGCCGGCACCCCCAGGGAGAGGGCCGTCTCGTCTCCGCAGTCGAGGGCGTTGAAGTCGAAGCGCCGGAGAAAGAAGAGGCAGAAGCATGCCAGCAGCAGTCCCCCCATTAAGGGAATTTCCTTCCAGGAGGCCCGCGAGACGTCCCCGAAGGACCAGAATACGGCGGCCGCAAGCTGGCTGTCGTCGGCGAAGTACTGAAGGAACATGGTGCCCGCGGTGAAAAGGGAACTCAGCGCCACCCCGGAGAGTACCATCACTTCAGGCGTCCCTTTTGTGGCAGAGGCTATGGCCAGCACGACGGCCATGCATGCCAGGGCTGCCGCGAATGCTGTGCCCGTGGTCATCCAGTGATCGACGATGGTTACGGCCTGGGCAGCGCTGCTCTGCATGCTGCCTGACCCCAGGACGATGATGGAGAATGCCGCGCCGAAGGCGGCAGCGTTTGATATCCCGAGGGTAAAGGGCGAGCCGAGAGGGTTTCGGAGGACCGACTGCATGACCACGCCTGCAAGGGAAAGTCCTCCTCCTGCCAGGAACGCGGCAAGAGCCTGGGGCAGGCGGATGTTCAGGATGATGATTTTCCACCGCTCGTCACTGCTTCCGAGAAATGCCCGGATGACCTCCAGGGGCGGTATGGCAACAGCACCCCTGGAAACAGAAAAAACCACCATGGCCAGGCAGAGAACTCCCAGGCCGGCAAGAATGAACCGCTTGTTTCGTATGTGCCTGTCGTAGGCAGGAGAAACCGTGTGTCCTTCCAGGTGCACTTTTTACTTTCCCTCCGGATCGATCTTTGAAAATACCATGCCCGTGAATGCATCGCTGATTATAGCAAATACAGGTTCCCCTACGAGAAATTCGTATATTTCATCCGCCTTCTTCACGGGGTCTATGTCCGCAAACCGTTCCGGATAGAGGATTTTCCCCACGAAATAACCGTTCGCGAGAACAGATCCGTAGTTGATGGCATATGAGTTGTAGGGAAGCGCTCCGTAGAGATTTCCTTTCCTGACGGCGGACAGGACTTTCAGTGCGGGATCGGTCCTTAATTGATGGATAGCGTCCGCCTGTTCGCCGGCAGTGATGGTGTTCATATCGATAAAGATGATCTCCGGGTCCCATTCGAGCAGCTTTTCTTTTGATATGGTGACGTTTGCCGATTTCCCGGCTGCAAGACCGGCGGCGATGTTCTTCGCGCCTGTCCATGCAAATGGCGGATATCCCGGTTCTGTGGAAGTGAACCCGTGTCCGCCCCGGAAGGAAACGCCAGCGATGTAGCACGACGGGCGGTTTTCTTCGGGAATATCCGCCGTTCTCCGGGCGATTTCGCCGAGGTGGTGCTCAAAAAAGACGATCACCTCTTCCGCCCTCCTGTCTTTGCAGAGGATCTTTCCCATCATGCGCAGCGTGGTGTACAGGTCTTCCTTTTTCCCGGCGAGGTCGCCGTACTCCAGCCCTACTACGGGGATTCCTGTTTTTGCGGTGAGCTGATCGGGGTGGGGACCGGAGAGGGGGGAAACCTTGAATATCACCTGGGGTGAGGGAAAAAGCCCCGCGATAAGTTCAGGACTGTCGAGACCACGAAATTCACCGAAGACCGGAAGGTCCCTGAACCGGGGATTCGCTATGGAGTAAGGTCGCGCCGGGATGAATGAAACCCGTGATTCGGCAGAATCTACCGCAATTATCCTGTCCTGGGCCTGGAGATAGGTGACCAGGCGAAGGGCCCCCGACCCCGAAGCGATGATCCTTTCGGGCTGATCGGGAACGGTCACTGAACGGCCCAGGCAGTCGGTAACCGTGAGTTCTCCACCGAAAGAGGAGACGGGAAAAAACAGGAAAAGGACCGGAAGAAGCCATTTCATCTTCAAAATCATTCACATCACCCTCCTGGAAAATGTTCCTGAACGGCCACTATGGTAGCACGATTTAAGATATTTGTGTTATTTTCCCCGTCAGTGCAGAAGCAATATCAGGTTGACAATTATTTGGGTAAAAATAGGTGGTGTTTCATGATGTACTTTAAAATATGACTTCTCTCTCTCATTGACATTACATTTTCTCACTGTAGAATCTTTATGTCAGCAAATCGTGAGGAGGGGTAGTATGGCACAGAGCGGCATCGACTCATATTTCATGATTACGGAACGGGGAAGCACCTACAAAAGAGAAATTCTGGCGGGAGTCACCACGTTTATGACCATGGCCTATATTCTTATCATCCATCCGGGATGGATGGGGGCCGCAGGGCTTGACAGGGGAGCGTCGGTGGTTGTCACCGCACTGATGTCCGGCCTTTTTTCATTTCTTATGGGGATGTACGCGAAACTGCCCTTTGCCCTCGCTCCCGGCATGGGAGGAAACGCTTTCTTCGCTTTCACCCTGGTCAAGGGGGGGATCGTCCCATGGGAAGTGGGCATGGGAATGGTCTTTGTCTCGGGTGTTGTTTTTGTTCTTCTCACGGTCTTCGGTGTCCGGGAGCTTATCGTCCGGCTGGTCCCCAAGTCGATCAAGTTCGCCATAGGAGCGGCAGTTGGCGTCTTTATCGCCTACCTTGGGCTGAGGGACGCAGGGCTGATCGCCTTCTCCGGTACGGGCATCAAGATCGGAAGCCTTGGAGATCCAAGGTCGGTCCTTTCCCTGATCGGTCTTTTTGTCACAGGCGTATTCCTTGCACGCAGGACACCCGGGGGAATCCTCCTGGGCATCCTTGTCACCGCTGCAATAGGAATTCCCATGGGCATAACAAAAATCCCGGGATCCTTCTTCGCCGTTCCTGCCTCCATCGAGCCCCTCGCATTCAAGCTTGATATTATAGGAGCGCTGAAAGTGGAGTACATTCCCTTCATGTTCACGTTTTTCGTCGGGGACTTCTTTTCGACCCTGGGGACAGTACTCGGCGTCTCACAAAAAGCCGGACTGCTGGACAAGGACGGAAACCTGCCTGAAATCGGAAAACCCTTCCTGGTCGATGCAGTGGGTACAGTGGTGGGGGCCATTTTCGGTTCCACCACGATCACCACGTTCATCGAGTCCGCTTCGGGAGTGGAATCGGGGGGCAGAACGGGACTCACCGCCATCACCACGTCCATATGCTTCTTTCTCGCCATTTTCCTTGTGCCCCTTGCAACCTGCATTCCCAGCCAGGCGACGGCTCCCGCGCTGATCATTATCGGCCTGATGATGATGCCGGGCATACGGAACATCGTCTTCGAAGATTTTACCGAAGCCTTTCCGGCGTTCATGACGATCCTCGTCACAGCCTACACGGCGAGCATCGCAAACGGTATCAGCTCCGGCATCCTCTTCTATACTGCCATGAAGGTCCTTTCCGGAAGGATGAGAGAGGTCCACTGGGGCACCTATATCCTCTGTGTCCCGCTGATCATCTATTTCATCGGACTGAGATAGAGCGGGGTGAGGAAATGAAATTCGAACCGAAAGACCGGCGAAAACTGGCGGACGCGGCACTCGGAAGGATACCCTGCGACCTTGCCATACGAAACGTGAACCTGGTCAACGTGCTGACCGGGGAAATTTACCCTGCAGAGGTCGGCATCCTGGACGGATTCATCGCCTGCGTGAGTGCGGACCCCGACCGGAGCGGGACGGCGTTTCCCATTGAAGCTTCCTCGGAATTCGACGGGCGGGGGCAGTTCCTTCTTCCCGGATTCATTGATGCCCATGTCCATATCGAGAGCAGCATGGTGACGCCTGCGAATATGGCGGCAGCTGTCGTTCCTCAGGGCACCACGACAATTATCACAGACCCTCACGAGGCTGCCAACGTGGGAGGAATTGAAGCCGTCAGGTACATGATCGATGCGGCAAGAGACCTACCGCTCCGGGTATATGTCCTTGCCCCGTCATGTGTTCCCGCCGTACCGGGTCTCGAGCACGCCGGAGCGTATTTCGGGTCCGGCGAAATGGAGTCGATGCTCGATATGGACAGTGTCCCGGGCATAGCGGAGGTCATGGATTTCGCAGGAGTACTGGACCACTCGGAGCGGATGGAGGGAATTCTGGAAGCGGGAAGAAAACGGGGAGTTTTTCTCCAGGGGCATGCCCCGTTTCTTTCAGGCCGCCGGCTGAACGGCTACATTGCCTCGGGTATAGAGAGTGACCATGAATCGAGGACGGCCGCCGAAGCCAGGGAAAAAATGCGCCTGGGAATGTTCCTCGACGCACGGGAGGGATCGGTGTCCACGAACATCGAGACCCTTGTGGGAGCCGTGAAGGACTTCCCCTCGCTGGCAAACCTGACGCTCTGCACCGATGACAGGGAACCTGAGGACCTTCTGACCCGGGGGCATATGAACTACGTCGCGGCCCGGGCGGTAAAAGCGGGGCTTTCGCCTGTCCAGGCCATAACCTGCGGAACGCTGAACGTGGCCCGGGAGCTTGGGCTGAGAAATCTCGGGGCAGTTGCTCCGGGGTGGGCCGCAGATCTCCAGATCGTTCCCGATATTTCAGAGCCGAAGGCCCTGGCGGTATTTTTCGGAGGAAAGCTCGTCGCGGAAAACGGTGAACTGGTTGTTCCCCTCCCTATGAGAAACTTCGCCCAGGAACACAGGAACACGGTGAATGTGAAGGTTCCGGACATGGATGAGCTACGGATCAAAGCTCCGGGAGAAACAGCAAGGATCCGTGTAGTGGTCTACGATTCCCCCCAGTCCCCATTTACCCGGATCGTGGAAGAGGACGTGCCTGTGAAAGACGGCTTCCTTGACCTTTCTTCTGATCCGGACCTCATGTTTGCGGCAGTGATCAACCGTCATGGCCGGGGTAACCTTGCAGTGGCAGTCGTTCGCGGGTTCGGGGCACGGGTGGGGGCTGTGGCGTCCACGGTGGCCCATGACAGCCATAATTTGGCTATTGTGTACGACAGTCCGGAAAACGCTCTCGTGGCTATAAAAACGCTTTCAGACTCTGGCGGAGGACACTGTGCCGTCAGGGACGGTACGGTGATAGGACACCTTCCGCTTCCCATATTCGGTCTTCTTTCCCCCCTTCCGTGCGGTCCGCTGGTCAGGCAGGTGAACGCTATGAAAGAGGCTCTGCGGTCTCTGGGAGTGAACACAAAGAACCCGGTGATGAGAATCGTGTCCATAACGCTCCCGGTGATACCGGAAGGGAAAATAACCGACCTTGGTATCGTGGACGTGAATGCACAGAAGATCGTTCCTTTATTCGTCGAGTAAGTGGATGACAGGAAAATTGCCTGCATGAAATGAATGACGGCGGCCGGGACAGAATGTTCCCGGCCGCTATTTTTATGAGTTGACAATAATGCACGTATCGTGCAATATAACGCACATATGGAAGCGGGGGGATAGCCTTATGGAAAATCTTGAACGAATCGTCGCTGAGAACCTGAAACAGCTTAGGAAGGACCGGAAACTCAGCCTTGACGGGGTCTCGGCGCTTACCGGAGTCAGCAAGAGCATGCTCGGCCAGATCGAGCGGGGGGAGTCAAGCCCGACTCTCCAGACTGTATGGAAAGTAGCCAACGGACTCCGTGTCTCCCTTTCCGAGCTGACCGACGCGCGGAAACCTGAGATGGAAGCCTTCTCCATAGATGTCATAGCTCCGGTGACAGGAGACAACGGACGTTTTCGGGTGTTTCCCCTTTTTCCCTTCGACGGGAAAAGCCGCTTCGAGATCCTCGCCATAGAGATGGACAGGGGGGCATTTTCCTCGTCGGAGGCCCATGTTTCCGGAGCCGTTGAATATGTTCACCTTTTCGAGGGAGAAGTAACGATAATGGCAGGGGAAAAGGAGCAGAGGCTGAGGACCGGGGATTCCATGAGATACCGGTCGGATGTGCCCCATTCCTACCATAATTCCGGAGAGGGCAGAACGTCCCTCTCAATGGTCATTTACTACCCTGAAGAGCATTCTTCATAAGGCTGCGGAGGAGGAACGATACGAATGAGCATAAGCGAGCGAACTGAAAAGGCGAGACAGGAATACGTGAACGGGAAGCCTTCCATCAGCTGCATTCGTGCGGCCATCTGGACGAAATCCCACAAGGAGACGGAGGGTGAGCCCATTCCCGTACGCAGGGCCAAGGCCTTTGCGGCTGCCTGCGAAGGGCTTCCCGTGACGATTTTCCCCGGCGAACTGATCGTCGGCGCATCGGGGGAGTTCCGACGCTCGGCCATTCTGACGCCGGAATTCTCCTGGACATGGGTGGACCGGGAGATGGATTCCTTCTCCTCACGCCCCCAGGATCCCTACGAAATGACCGAAGAGCAGAGGCGGTTCGCAAGGGAGGAACTCTGGCCCTACTGGAGGGGGAAATCCCTGGAGGAAGCCTTCCTGAAGCGTCTGCCGGAAGAAACGGCAAAGCTCCTCGTGGACACCGGGATCATCGACAATGATTCCAAATGGCGCCAGGCGGTAGGGGAGATAACCCCCGACTACCAGGACGTCCTGTTTCCTAAGGGATACAGGAGAATACGGGACGAGGCGGCGGAAAAGCTGGCGGCCCTCCGGCCCGATTCCCTCGAGAACATCGGAAAAATGGAGTTCTATTCCTCTGCCGTCATCGCCTGTGACGGTATTATGCGCCTCTCTGAGCGGTATTCCCTTGAGGCGGGGAGTCTTGCGGAGAAAGAGGCCGACCCGGAACGCCGGGAAGAACTGCTGGAAATAGAAAAGGTTTGTGCCCGGGTCCCCGCTGAACCTCCGAGGACCTTTCACGAGGCATGCCAGTTCGTATGGTTCGTCCAGCTCTGTGCCGTGATCTCCGAGAACCCCCTTGCACTCAACCCGGGCAGGTTCGACCAGTACATGTACCCCTACTACAGGTCCGATGTTGACGCCGGTCGGCTCACTGCCGGGAAGGCCCAGGAGTTCGTGGAGTGCCTCTGGATCAAGTTTTCCGAGTGGGTGTGGACCATCTCCTCCAACACTGCGAACTACTTCGCAGGGTACAACCAGTTCCAGAACCTCACTGTGGGAGGCCGGAAGCGGGACGGAAGCGACGGGACGAACGAGCTTTCCTACATCTGCCTCAAGGCCACCGAGGGTGTGAAGACCCACCAGCCCGGGCTGAGTGTCCGCATCTCCCAGGATTGTCCAGAGGAGTTTCTCCTGGCGGTCTCGAAGCTCGTAAGCACGGGAATGGGCTTCCCGGCGATCCACAACGACCAGGCGGGGGCCCAGATGCTTCTCCAGGCAGGTTATGAACCCGAAGACGCGAGGGACTGGAACAACTGCGGTTGTGTTGTGCCCCATTTCCGGAAAACGGGAGAATGGACGTCGGCAGTGAACGTGAACTTCGGGGCGGCGCTTGAATATGCCCTGAACGAAGGAAAAAGCAGGCTTACAGGAGAGCTGATGGGGCTTCCTGAAAAGCCTGCGGCTGAATTCTCCTCATTCGGGGAGGTTCTGGACGCCTTCCTCAGGCAGCTCGCCAATCTTGTGGACCATTCCGTGATCGGAACTGTCGTGGCCCAGAGACTCCACATGGAAATGGTGCCGAGGCCGTTCCTTTCAACCTGTGTCGACGGATGCATGGATAAGGGTAATGACCTTTCCAGGGGAGGGGCAGTGTACAACGTGGGGCCTGTGCTGACGGGCATTGGTCTTGGAGTTGCCGCGAATTCCCTTGCCGCGGTGGACTTCCTTGTGTTCAGGGAGAAGGCGGTGACGCTCGGGGAGCTCTCAAAGGCTCTCGACGCCGACTGGAAAGGGTATGAAGAGCTTCGGAAAAAAGCCCTCGCCGTCCCTAAGTACGGAAACGACGACGACAGGGTGGATGCCCTCGCCCGGGAGATTTCCGATGAGTACTACCGCATGACCCGGAAACACCGGGATATTTTCGGCTCCCCCTTCAACTCGGCCTTCATGGGAATCTCCAACTATGTGCCCACGGGCAAGGTCGTCGGTGCGCTTCCCTGCGGACGGAAGGCCAGGGCTCCACTGTCCGAGGGAGTTTCCCCCTTCGCGGGAACCGACGTGTCCACCCCTCTTGCGGCCATGCGCTCGGCGGCGAAGGTCAATCATGACGTCCAGACCGGGGGTACCCTGCTGAATCTCAGGCTCAACAGGGATATGGTGAGCACCCCGAGAGGGCTTCGGAACCTCGGAGCAATGATCCGCGCCTATTTTTCCCTCGGTGCGTTCCACGTCCAGTTCAACACGGTATCCACCGAAACACTGAGGAAGGCCCAGGCGAGTCCCGGGGAGTACAGGGACCTGCTCGTTCGGGTGGCAGGGTACAGCACTCAGTTCGTGAACCTTTCCAGAGAGATGCAGGAAGCCATAATTGCAAGGACGGAGCACGGGTCTTTCTAACGATGGAGGAGAAGAAAATCTGCGTCTCCCAGATCCAGCATTTTTCCGTTAATGACGGGGAGGGGGTCCGGACGACGGTTTTTCTTTCCGGGTGCCCCCTCCGGTGCCGATGGTGCTGCAATCCCGAGACGCGGGTTCCTGTACCGGTGGCAGGACGGCTGTCCTCGGGGGAGACGGAGGTCATGGGGCGTTTTCTCTCGCCGGAGGACGTGATAAAGGAGCTCCGCAGATACATGATTTTTTTCCGTGCTTCCGGAGGCGGCGTCACGTGGTCCGGGGGGGAGGCGTTTTTCTTTCCGGCCAATCTTCGGAGCCTTGTGAAAGCTGCCGGGGAGCTAGGAATCCACCAGGCTGTGGAAACGTCCTGCAGCTTCCCGTGGGACGAGGTTGAGGATATCGTCCGGGCCCTGGACTTCATCTTCGCCGACATCAAGCACATGAACAATGATATGCACCGGAAATACACCGGTGCAGGCAATGGCGGCATTCTTTCGAACCTGGCACGGATAGGAAGGTCGGGCATCGAGACTGTGGTCAGGATTCCCCTTATCTCCGGTGTCAACGACGACGACGGCAATATCCGGGAAACAGCGGCCTTTGTGCGGGAAAACATGGCCTGGAAGAGGATCGAGATTTTGCCGTGGCACTCCCTGGGCAGGATAAAATACGAAATGCTGGGAATGCCGGAAAGCTGGCATGATTTCGGAGCCCCTTCAAGGGAGCGGTTGGAGGAGCTGGAGCAGCTCATCCGGGGTGAAGGGGTTGAAATAGTCTCGTACCGGTGAGCCCTGTCCCTGCACAGGGCACTTCTTCTTTCTGCTGACGGGCTTCTTTCTTCAGGGGAGGGGATCAAAAACCCCCTATTTCCGAAAGAGCCTTTATCTCGTCGGCTGTAATGCTGCGGACGTGGTCTTCCAGGTCTTTCCTGATGGAGGAGAGGCGGATCTCAAGATACTTCTCCATGGCATTTTCAAGCTCCTTTTCAGCTCCGGAGATCCGTCTTTCAGGAACTATGGCAATTGCAAGCCAAGGAGGAAGAGTGATTTCCTCCGCCATCCCCTTCACTCTTTTCTTTCCGTACCGCAGCAGAAGCCACGAGATGGAGAGCCCGGCAATTCCGCCGGCGGCCATGCCCGCAGGCCCCGCTGTCAGAAGTGCCGTACCCGCCCCTCCGCAGAGAAGGGCGGAGCCTGCTGTCACTATACCTCCCAGTATCCCTCCGAGAATGTCCAGGATCCCGTCGATTCCAGGGGCCCCGATCGATATGATCCCTCTTTCCGTCTCTTCTTCCCGATAAGTCCGGGGAAAGTCTCGCCCGGGGGCGACTATGCCGTGTCCGGAAAACCATGCGGCCGTGAGTTTCCGGATTTCTTCCCTGAGGCCCGAGATCACGAGGGGAAAGTTCTTCTCCAGGGATTGTCTCAGGAAAGGTTCCTCCGCCGCAAGCACTTCGGAGAGTCTTCTGCGGAGGGACGCGAGAGAACCACCTTCTTTTCTGAACTCCTCAAACAGGGGTCTGATTTTTTTCCTGAAGAACTCGTTCCCCGACTCGGCCAGGATTCTGTCCTTTACCATGGCGCACCTCTTCGTGAGTGCGGGTCCTGCCTCGCCCCTGAGAAAACGGGGAAGCTCCGCGGAGAGTTTCAACCGTATGGCCGCAAATCTTTCAGCGAGGGCGGGAAGGAGGGCGAGCCCCATGGAGATGACGGTGTACGGCCGTTCGCTTCTGAGAAGAACGGGGCCGGCCGGGAGAGAGTCTATTCCTGAGTGAAACGAGAGTTCCCCGCTGATGATATCCGGAACGAAAGGCCAGAGGCTGCTCCCTCCGGCCAGTATGACCAGGGAGACTCTTCCGGGATCGATTCCGTTCTCCCGTATACCCGAAACCATGCATTCCCTGAAGCTGCTGAAGAGGTCCATCCGGGACGGGACTTCTCCGGCGTCCCATGCCTTCCTGAAGAAAGATGAGGGAGAGTAGTTTCTCCCCCGCGTGAGGAATTCCTCCCATTGCATGTCCCGGAACCGGCCGTACCCGGGGAGCATCTTTGAAACCGCTGCGCTCCTGTCCCTGGCCATGGTCCTGGAGAAGAACTCCTTCACCTCCCTGCAGAGGAGGGAATGGACGAAATACGCCGATCCATTGGCCTCTAGTTCCTCTTCGAGGCCGGGGTTCGAATCGAGAAGCCACTGGAAGAAAAGATCGTCAAAGAGTCGCCCGCCGAGGGTCATGTCGCCCCATGCATGCACGGCACGGCCTCCTTCAAGGAAAGCGAAATCGCACGTTCCCCCTCCGAAATCCACGACGAGGACTCCCTCCAGGGCCTTCGCAACGGGGATGTCCCCCTGCTTCAGATGGTACAGCAGGGCTCCCTTCGGTTCCTCCACGAGCTCGGGGATGCCGAAACCTCCCTTCCTTGCTGCCTCCCTGACGGCAGAGCGGAAGAGGCTGTCAGATTCGCAGGGAACGCCGAAGAGGACCATGCGGCTCCCGGGTTCCAGGTCGAGGTGCTGGGACCTGGCCAGGGAGAGGACTCCCGCGAGGAAGTCGGCGGCAGCACAGCGTGCCCCGGCGGAGCGGGGAAGGTCCGCCTTGAAGTTCGTGACGAGACTCATTCCGTTCCTCTCGCGGGGAGCGGCATCACCGTACTCGTCCAGGGCCGTCTGACCGATGAGCGCTGTCTTTCCTTCCCTGTAGAGGATGGCCGAAGGAATTCCGTCCCTGCCGTCTCCGAAATCGATGCTCACAGGGGAAGGATCATTCGCCGGACACTTGGAGAAATAACTCTTCGTCGTTCCGAAATCAACGGAGAGAACCGGGCGGCTGCTCATGAGCGGCGTACCTTCCGGACCAGACCCCTGGAAACGACGGTCCCGTCCCGGAGGAGGGGGAGACGTTCCACTTTCACCAGGTCTCCCTGCTCGGCGTGGCCGAATACCTCGAATCGTTCCCCGTCTGCGGCGGTCCATTGAAAAATGTCTTCCCGCCGCTCACGGCCGAAACCGAGGTTCCGCACCTCTTCGCTCAGCTCGGCGATCCCGGGGCGGAGATATTCGGATTGGGCGTCCTCAAGGGCAAGAATGCCCCAGGCCAGGGAGGAAAGACCGCTTTCACCTGTAGATGAAGTCCGGGGAACTTTTTCCCGGAGAAGAAAGGCAATTCGGGCGACGCTTTCGACCCAGGATGATAATCGCTCCCTGACGGCGGACTCCCATGTCTTCCTGTCATACCCGGAAGTTCTCTTCCCGAGAAGAAGAATGAGCCCGAGAAGCACCGGGAAGAGGATCAGCCTGGAAAGGGTCCCCCTGTTCTTCCGCAGCATGGACCAGCCTCCGGCAAAGATGTTCCCTGAACCGAGAAAAGCAAGGGCTTCCCGCAGGGTAGCCAGTCCCAGAATGGCTGCCAGAGACCTGAGGAGCTTCCTGCTGCGGGGGAGACGGATGGCGGCAAGGGAAAGGAGAAGGGATCCAATAGGGGCGCCCGCCAGGAAACCGGCTTCCCTGCTTCCGAAGAACAGCGTGGTGAGTGGGGAAAGTATCCCCATGCCCAGAAGAGCTCCGCCGGCAGCGGCACAGGCGATCCTGAGGGGAGGAGTTTCGAAAGTCGGAGGGAGTCCGTCAGTGGACAGGGGAGGCAGGTGCTCCTGCAGGCGGAAGATAAAGAGGCTGGCCTCATCCTCGGAAATATCCGTTTCTTCGGACAGCCGGGCGAATGTTTTTCCGGCTGCCTCCATCGCTGATGCCTCGGCTCTCCGTGCAGCGGTCTGCAGGTCTTTATCTCCGGGAAGCCGATCCCCCGGCAGCAGTGCGAAGAATGCATCAGTTCCGGCATCTGCCGCAATCGCCCGGGTGCTTTTCGTCTCGTTCAAAAAATCTTCAAGGGCAAATCCCTTTCCTGTCACGGGATGGCCTCCTTCCGTTCCGGATTCTTTTTTATAGCGTATCCCCAGGGAAGCCGAAGGGCAAGGGGTATTATTTAAAAAAAGCGGAACCCCGGAAAAGGGTTCCGCTCCTTCCTTTCCTGTACCTGTGGTACGTCGTACTTAATATTTCGGGTGCAGGTCAAAAGTCCTGGGCGCACCCACGTACTCGCAGGGCCTTCCGGCGGAGTACCGCACCTGGTTGAAGTCCACAGTCACGATCTTGGTGTCGGTGGTGGAACCGATGTATGTCTCCGGATATCCTCCGTCATGGCTGCAGATGGTGTTGCTGGCAAGGTTTGCTGGAATCCATTCTTTCCCGTTGGTGATCTTCTCCACAAGCTCGCCCTTCTTGGTGATGTAGGAGTGAGATGTCCATATCTTCCGGATCTTGTCGGCGTCGAGCTTGCCGAAGTTCATCTTCGCCTGCCAGAAACCGGTGTAATAGCGGGTCGCGCTCATGGGCGCGTATTCGTCATCACCGAAGAAGGTCATGGGGAATTCCGTCTTCTCGTTGTTAGCGTCGTAGCTGTGGTTTGCGACGAAATGGTTGGTGGCCACAATGTACCCCGGCTCCTCGCCGTAATCGCCGGGGCGCCGCACGGCGTACCTGTTCGCCGTGACTTCCACGACAACGGCTTCGTTCTTGTCAAGCATGATGTAGTTGTTGTGGCGGGTCCTCAGGAGCGTTTTTCTTCCCGTGGCCTTGCGGTATTCAGGAGTTGCCACAGTTACCAGTTCGAGGGCTTCAGGAACACTCTTTGCCGTAGAAAGGGCCTTGAGAAGAATGTACTGGAACGTGACTCCGAAAGCCCGCTCATAGATGTTCTGGCTGGGGATCCACGTCTTGTTTCCTCCCACGGTCAGGGCCATGGCGAGGCCCTGGTTGTTCGCCCCCATTATGTCGAAGAACTTGCCGGGCGTCGTGGAGGACCAGAACGCGTTGCCGTTTGTCGGGGCGGCGATGTAGGTGTATCTCCAGGTCTCATCGATGAAGTCGCCGTCGTTGTTGTGGACGAGCATGGATGTGCCGTCGGCCGTCGCTCCCCTGGAGCCGAGGAGGGCGATCATGGAGCAGGCATCCATAACGGGTGAGGGATCCCGTACGTCGGCGATCATGTTCGGGGGAAGACCGTGGTCGGTATCCGCAGGTCCGGGGTGTCCGTAAAAGAGGCAGTTATCGCAGTTCATGAATACGATCTTGAGGTAATTGGAAACATCGGCGTGGAATTTCGACTGGGAGAGGTACTTTTCCGCCCCGTCGCCGATTCCCCTGGCGAACTCGAGCCCCTCGGGGAAGAAGAGCTTCGCCTGGGCCTCGTAGCGGCTGATGTCCTCGAGGAGATGTTTCATGCCGTATTTTTCAACGTGGGCGCCGAACCTGTAGTCGAAGAAATCCACGATCTCCCGGCCGGAACGCTCGCCGTACTGGACGCCCATCTCGTACCAGCTCCCGGTGAGCACACCGAGGTCCTTGCCTGCGGGGTAGTATTTCGGCAGGGAAGGGGTCCGGGCGTACTTGTCCATGACCGTGCATTCTCCGCCGACAAAGCCGTCGCCGCCCACTGTTTCCGTCTTCACCGACACGTCCTTTCCGTTCTGCTTCCAGAAAATTTCCGCCGAGACGGGCTTCACCTTCCCCGGCTCTGCGGCGTCGGTCAGAAGGGTGTACTCAAGCATGGGGTTTTTGCCGGGGGTCGTTTTTTCAACTGCGAGGAAAACCTTGTCCTCGCTGGACGAAGCCCCGGCCGTCACAACGGAAACGTTCCCCTTTACAGGGTTGGATGCGACGATTTTCAGCCCTTCAAGGACAGTATCCTCGGCCGGCTGAACGGCGATCCGGTACCGTACGATTCCCTTTCCTTCCCATGTGGCGGCAAGGGAATATAGAAACGGAGCCTTTTCAGCGGCAGTACCCTGGGCATAAACAGGCTGCGCGGACAGGACAGAAAGGATCAGTGCAAAAAGTACAAGGGATACAGCGCTCAACTTCAAAGACTTTTTCTTCACCACGATCATCTCCTTTTCCAAAGTGTAACGGACAACTAAAAATACTTCTGTTTAAAGCGATTTCCCTCCTTCCAGCAGGTGATGGGATCTTTCCCTGCATGTGCGGGAAGTGGCCCCAATCCACTTATATCGCGCACAGCATAACAAGTATCATATAATATATATATTGTCAAAAAGTGATGCCCATATTTTTTGCTGAATTCGACTGAAAATACGCAAGAGATATTTATAAGGGAGCTTTTTGGTGTCCCGGATGAATAGGCTTTTCTGTTTTCGAATTGCAGGAATCAAATCGGAAAAAATCATGTCACCTTGTAGTGACATGAGGTATTGGACGCGATATAATGCCGAAGTTTCAATAACCACGCAATAGAACGATGAAAAAACAATCGCGCCCCAGGCTCGTGTCATCTTTCGCAGTATGCCCTGCAGCTGTTTTTTGTAACTCAAAAACAAAAATATTTGCAGCGCTCTTTTTACCGTGGTGGCAAGAGGAGAAACCTTTCCTTTTTTCTGTTCCGGGGCAGGACATAGGGCTCTTTTTGCTTCGGAAGCAGTGTCTCCCAAAACGGCGAGTTGGCAAAATGTGTTTTCCCGGGAGACCGGGAACATGAGTGTATTCAGGCGATTTGAGAGGAAAATGCGCATGGCGCCAAAAACGAAGGTTTTCCAGGCATCAGGAATGAAAGTCCGTTTCCTCGACGGATAAAGGCTGAGGAACGGGTTTCTTGCCGGCACGGCAGCTCTTGAGCGGCGGAGGGAACATCTGAACAGGATCAATGTTTTTCCGGTCCCTGACGGAGATACAGGTGACAACATGGTATCTACCTGCAGGTCCATCGCGGAACGGACGTGCGTCTCAAAATCTCTCGCCGAGACGGCGGCGTCAATGGCTGAGGCTGCTTTCGCCGGTGCGGGGGGGAACTCCGGGATCATTTTCTGCCAATATATCCATGGACTTGCAAGGGCGCTCGAATCCTATCGGAGCGCGGACGCATCGGTTTTCGCGAAGAGCCTCCTCGCAGCCGTCCTTTTTGCCGAGGAAGCCCTGTACAAGCCGGTGGAGGGGACCATTCTCACGGTTATGAGGGATTTGGCCAGCGCCGTTAACCGGCTCAGCAGAACCGAGCCCGACTTTGCCGTCCTGCTTCCCCTGTCCCTTGAGGCGGCAAGAAAGTCGTTGATGGAGACACCGCGCAAGATGGAGCTTCTGGCACGGGAGAAGGTCGTGGATGCAGGAGCCCAGGGATTCGTTGATTTCCTGGAGGGAGTTGTTGATTTCGTTGAAAAGGGAAACCTGAAATTGTTCCCTGTACGTTCCGGAGCCGCTTTTCTTCCTGCCGTACCGGAAGACAGCCACGGGAATGAAATGCCGTCCTTCCGCTACTGAACTGAGGTCGTTCTCCGGGTGAAAGGGATTTCCCGTACCGACCTGATCGGCGGGCTCTCACGATATGGAGATTCCATTGTTGCCGGAGGCGGCGGAGAACGATTCCGGGTTCATATCCATACAGACTGTCCCGCTGATGTTATGGAACATCTCTCAGGGAAGGGAAGCCTGAGTTTTCAGAAGGTGGACGATATGCGAAGGCAGGTTGAAGCGCGAAAGCACCGCCTCTCTCCTGTCGCCCTGCTGACCGATTCCTGCTGTGATCTGCCCCGGGAGATACTGGACAGGTACCAGATACACATGGTTCCGCTCAATGTATCCGCCGGCGGGAGCGAATACCTGGATAAAGTCACTCTGAGGCCGGCGCAAATCTATACAACCCTCAGGGAAACGGAAAGAAGCTTCAGCACTTCGCAGCCGTCTTGCGGAGAGTTCGTCAGGAGATACTCTTTTCTGGAGTCCTGTTATGAAAGTGTGATCTCACTTCATCTATCGGCTGCTCTGAGCGGCACCTGGAACATGAGCAGAATGGCCGCCGCCCATGTGGGCGGGGAGAGGCTACATGTTATTGACAGCAAAAATATTTCCGGCGGGCTCGGCCTTCTCGTACTGAAGGCTGCTGAGGCGGCGGCGGAGGGAAAGAGCACGGAGGAAATCCTGGAGATCGTGAGGCGCTCCATTCCGAGGACGAGAATAATCGCAGGGCTGAGCACGCTCCGATACCTTGTCCGGGGAGGCAGGGCAGGAGCCATGGCCGGCTTTGTAGGGAATATGCTGAACCTGTTCCCCATGATCACCGTGGACCCCGAAGGAAAGGCATGCAGTTTCGGGAGGCCCGTCAGCGAGCGCGCCAATCGGAAGAAGATGCTGGAGGAATTTGAAAAATTGACAGACCGGCACGGGCTGGAGAAATATGTTGTTCTTCACGCCGATGCGGAAGAAACCGCCGGGGAGCTTGCCGCCGAACTGGAAGGAATCTGCGGCAAGGCCTCGGAGTACACAATGGAGATTTCACCGGTGATCGGGATCAATACAGGGCCCGGTTCCGCAGGTTTCGCGATGATACTGGAAAACTGAGGAAAAACTGTGCCTCCGGAAACTATTTCCCGCCTCGAGAAAGAGGCTTGGATTCCGCGTAATTTGCTGCTGAGAAAACTGGGAGGAGTGGGTGGATTGAAGCATTGGAAACGCATTTCATGCATTACGGTTTTATTTTTTCTTGCGGCAGGCCAGGCAGCATTCGGGGCGGGTTTTGCCCTCTATGATTTCAGCGTCCGCGGAAATGCCCTCGGAGGGGCCATGGTGGGAAGGGCGGATGATCCGTCGGCCCTGGCTTTGAATCCGGCAGGCATTACCCAGATCCCCGGAAGCGCCTTCATGACTTCCGTGGGATTTCTTCTTCCCTACGGAACTATTGCCTATAACAGTACAGGAGCGGCGACGGACCAGAAAGACAGGACATTCATCCTGCCGAGCATGTATTATACAAAACAGATGAACGACAGGCTCTGGTTCGGGATCGGTGTTATGTCACGATTCGGCCTCGGGACCGAGTTCCCCGATGACTGGTTCGGCCGCTACAACAGCTACCGGGCCATGATTGAATCAGTGTCGGTCAATCCGAACATAGCCTGGAAAGTCAATGATTCGCTCTCACTTTCCATCGGAGTCGAGGCCCTGTGGTTCGAGGCAGACCTGAGAAAAAAATCGATTCAACGGGGGGTACCGCCCCGAACCCTGCCACGGATGTTGGCTTCCGGCTCAAGGGAGACGACATCGCCTTTGGCTGGAACATGGGGCTCCACTACAGGATGGATCAGACGACGAGGATCGGGCTCCACTACAGAAGCAGGGTGAAGCTCGCCCTTTCTGGTACCGCAGCCGTGAGCAGCCAGCGGGGATCCGACTCCACGGGGGGCACGTTGACCTCACGCTTCCGGAGATGGTCATGTTCGGTATAAGCAAACGGATAAACCCCAAACTCAACGTAGAGATAGGAGCGATCTACACCGGCTGGGAAAGCTACGACTCCCTCGCCGTAGACTGTGACAGGCCCCTTCTGGGGTTGACCAGGTCCGTCACTCCGAAAAACTGGGGCAGCGTCTGGCGATACCAGATCGGTTTTGAATACAGGCATTCTCCGGAGTGGACCTGGAGGCTGGGATACACCTACGACCAGGAACCCATGCCTCTCTCGACGCTGGACTACCAGGTTCCCACGGGAGACAGGCAGCTGCTGTCCATCGGCTTCGGCTACGCGAAAAACAACTGGGCGCTTGATTTTGCCTACACATACCTAATCTCTGATGACAGGCACTTTGACGCACGTCGACGGGAGTGGGTTTTCGACTCTCACTCCCGCGACATGGGGGCGAATATCTTTCTGCTCAGCTACAGCATAAGACTGTAACCTGCACGACAGGTGTCAACCTGCAGAAGAAACGGGAAGCGGACCCTTTTTCGGGTCCGTTTCATTTCTGGGCGTTCTCCGGCCGCGCGTACGTGTCCGCCCGGCTGTCAGATCTTCGGAACGTGCAGGTCAGGCGCGCCCTGGGGAGAAACGTGCACGCCCGGTTCGTTAAGGGTTACGTGATCTATGACCCATTCAGCCCACTTGACCTTCTTTTCCATGAGGCGCATGTGCTCCTCGTCGGAGTTGAAGGGGTTGTAATAGCCCGCGGTCGGAGCGGGCTCGAACTTGAAGTAGCATGGCGCATAAACCTTCGCGACCTCAGGGGCGTCGTACATGCGGTTTGAACCGCCGTAGGAGTCGAAGGTCCAGATGTAAAAGTCGATGGGAATATCGGTCACGTACCGGATCGCGGCCATCTGGGGCAGGGTGAGGTCCGCCACGGGATTGAAGGAGCTTGCGCCGAGCTGCTGGGCCAGGAGAGCCCCTGCAGGGGAGGAAACCCCCGCCCAGACGGACAGCTTGATGACGATGTCCTTCGGGAAGTTCTCCTGCTCCTGCATTTTGCCCACAAGGGCGAGGACGCCCCGGTCGACGAGCATGAAACCCCGGAAACCGATGTCGTACATCCTCAGCATGTCGGCGATCACCTTGCGGATTTCGTCGGATCCCCTGTGATTTAGTCCCCCGCAGCGCTGGCCGTCAGGAGTGACGAACTGCCGCCCGATATCCCACGCATTTCTCGGCCCGGGGATGGCGATGACTTCCATCTTTTCCTCGGCAGCCATCTGGGCAAAGTCCTTCAGTTCGGCGTCGTCGTACAGCGTCCCTCCCTGGCAGAAAGAGACAAGACGGTGGATCGGCACGTTCCGCTTTCTCCGCTCCCTGATCAGGGCCTCGAGGACCTTCGGCCCCTCCACGCCCGACATTTCGATGCGATAGTGGCATCCGTCGGGGAAACTCTTTCCGCTCGCGGGCCGGTCGTACAGGTCCCGTCCGGGAATTCCCGCCTGTTCCATCATCTTTGAAACCGAGTCCAATGACACTGCCATGTTCATTCCTCCAGTCGTTTCCGCTCCGGGACCTGATGTGTCGCCGGGCGGTCAGGTTCGTGGTTCCGTTCTCTGTACCCCAGCTCCCCGCTGATGCCGGCCGCTGCGTCCAGAAGAGCGGGGACGATGGTTCTTTCAGTCTCCTTCATGTCGGGATGCCGGAAGGTCGGAAAGGAAACGCTGATGCCTGCGGCGACCTTTCCCGAGGCCAGGAAAACAGGGGCGGCAAGGCAGGAAAGCCCTTTATGGGATTCCTCCATATCCCGGGCGAAGCGGTTTGCCCGGATAGTTTCGAGTTCGGCCAGAAGCATTTCCAGTGATTTCACCGTCTGCTCCGTGTACTGCACGAAGCTCTTGCCGGAGAAAAGTTTCACGACGGCGTCCGCCGGCATCTGGGCGAGAACCGCCTTCCCGAGGGCCGAACAGTAAGCGGGCATTCTCTGTCCCACAAGGAGATTCACCTGGATCATTTCATCGCACTGGATCCTTTCGACGTACACGATTTCGGCTCCATCGAGACAGCCGAGATTCACCGCTTCTCCCACTCTGTCGGACAGGGATCGCAACAGCGGGCGGGCCCGTTCCCGGACGTGCTGCATATCCGGATCCGCCCCCCCGAGAAGGGAGAACTTCGGTGTATTTGAATATTTGGAATTCACCGGATTCTGACGGACATACCCCATTTCCCGCAAGGTCGCGAGAATCCTGTAAGCGGTGCTCTTGTCGATTCCAAGCCGTGCGTCGATCTCCGTGACCCCGAGTTCCCCCTCTTCAGCCAGTATCTCGGCGATCCCGAACGCCCGGATGACGGACTGAAGAAGCTGCCGCGGGTTCTCTTTCCGTCTCACGATGCGGGAACCTTCATTTTCTGCCAGGCAGCTACGGCCTTTTTCAGAATCGCCCCGGCGCGTACGAGGACGTCACGTTCAAGGGCATAACACAGCCGGATTTCGTCCGTTCCAAGCCCGGGAGTTGAGTAAAAGCCCGCCAGTGGCGCGACGAGAATCGTTTCCCCGTCGATGTCGCATTCCCGAACGGTCCAGACGGCAAATTCGGACGCGTTGCCCACCGGAAGGCGGACGGAGATATAAAAAGCTCCCTCGGGCCTGCGGAAGGTAGCTCCGGGGATCGATTCCAGTGTGCTGCAGAGGATGTCTCGCCGAGCCGCGTATTCCTCCCTGACTCCGGATAGGAACGACGGGGGCGTGGAATAAAGCGCCGCAGCCCCGACCTGGTCGAGAATGGCCGTGCATCCCCTGGACTGGGCGTATTTCATGGCGTGGACCATTATGTCGCGGTTCCTGCTGATCAGGAAGCCAATGCGGGCGCCGCAGGCACTGTAGCGTTTCGAGATGGAATCTATGATAATTACTCTGTCTGCCGCATCTTCAAAGGATGTGAAACTCTCGTATGGGACGTTGTCATAAACGAAATCGCGGTATACCTCGTCGGCGATAATGAAGAGATTTCGTTCCAGTGCTACGTCAACAATACACTGAAGCTCGTCATGGGAGTAGACTGTCCCCGTCGGATTGCCCGGATGAGACAGCAGGATTGCCTTCGAGCGGTCCGAGATTGCCTTTTCCAGGGCTTCCCGGCGAGCGGAAGGATCGTGCGGCAGATGATACCCCTCTTCGGCCCGTGTCGTCACGGGAACAATTCTGACCTGGGCAGAGGCGCACACGCCCGCGTAATTCGCATAGAATGGCTCGGGAACGATGATCTCGTCGCCGGGATCGCAGAGGAGCATCACGGCGAACTGCAGGGCTTCGCTTCCTCCCGCCGTGACGAGAACGTCCCGGGCCTCGAGGGGAACACCGAGGTCACTGCGGTAGTGACCGACGATCGCCTCGAGGAGTTCGGGCCGACCGTGAGAGCCGCCATAGGCGAGAACGGGGTCATCAAAAGAAGCTGCTGCATCGAAGAAGACTCGGGGCGTCGGGATGTCCGGCTGCCCGATGTTGAGGAAAAGCACATTTTTCCCGTCCCGAACGGCGGCCTCGGCGTGTGGAACAAGTCCCCGGATGGGAGAGACCGGCATGGCAAGGGTGCGATGCGAGACGATACATTTTCCCGGTGAATTTTTCTGCATCTGCGTCATTCCTCCTTTCATTCCTTCCCCAGGAATTCCCGGGAAGCGCTTCTTCCTTCGTGCAGAGACTTCACGGAACCGGCCTTCGGGAGGAAAGAAATGGCCAGCGGAGCGACAAGCGCTCCCGGGCCAAGGCTTGCTAAAGCAGTTCCCCACCCGGATCCCTTTCCGATGTCCACCAGCCATCCGAAAACGACGGGAGATACCGTCGTGCACAGGAAACCGGCCGCCGACTGGATACTCAGCGCAGTACCCCTCATCCGGGGTGATGCGAGATCGGCAAGCCCCGCCTTGTACACGGCTGAATCCGCCACCGACCAGAAGCCGATCCACGCAGTGGGCAAAAGGACCGTAAGGAGCGGCCATCCCTTCAGAAAGCCCAAAAAGAACTCGGCCGCGGCGCTCGCAATTCCCGCGATCAGGATAGTCAACCGCCGTCCCGCCCGGTCGGACATCGTGCCAACTGCGGCTACCGCGGCGCTTCCGGACAGGATGATGAGAGAGGCGGCAATTCCTGAAAAGGCGGAGGATCCTTCCGGACTCCATCCCCGGGAAAGGGAGCACGCGGCAAGAAAGGGCCCGATCCATCCCCAGAAAGCGTACAGTTCCCACATATGGCCGCAGTATCCGAGAGTCAGCAGGAGAGGAGCTTTCAGTCCCCCCGGAAACATGGCGCGGAGGCAAAAGGGTTCTTTCTGGATTTTTGCAGGGGCTGGTTCGCCTGGTGAAACCGGCCTGTCCCCGACAAAGGAATATAGAAGGACGACCGCCGCGAACACCGGAAGGGAGATCGCGGCAATGCCCCATCGCCATGAGAATGCCGATGCTAAAGGGGCGGCGATGCCGTATCCCCCGGCGTAGGAGGCGGTTAGGGCGGCAGTGTAGGAGCCGAGGGCCATGCCGGGGGTATAGATGGCACCTGCGGAAAGACCGGTCAGCAGGCGAAAGGCAAGAATGCTCCAGAAGCCCCGGGAAAAAAGAGAGAAAAGAAGGGAAAAGACGCCTGTGGCAAGGGTGGCGACCACAAGAACGGGCCTGTTTCCGATCCTGTCGGCGAGCATGCCGCTCCCGATGACGGTGAGGACATAGCCCGGCTGAAAGACAGCGAGAATAAGGCCCAGATCGGAAGAGTTCAGGCCGAACTCCTCCGACATCGGCGAAGATACGGCTGAAAACCCGTACCAGGGCATATACCCCAGAAAAATGGACACGACCATAACAAGGAGAACCCTGCTTTCCGATTTCATTCCACCGGCTCCATTTTGACTGTCAAAATTATGTTTTGAATGAACAGCAGCAGAATATAGCATCCGCATGTCCGTGTCAAGCGCAGTGGTTTTTCACTGCTGCGGAGTCCCTTGACAATATATCCATGTAGAAGATAATAAAGGCACCATGTTCCGGAACCTTTAAGTTTTCAGGAAACGTGGAGTTAATCTAAGGGAGGTGCTTCAATGAAGAACAGAAACCTGGGAGCATTGTTCGTGGTCGCAGCACTTGTCGTAAGCGTTTTTGCAGTCGGTTTTATTTCACCCGCCCTTGCAGCGGATGGAAAGGTGTACCAGTGGAAATTCCAGAGTCATCATACCCCCGGGTCCCTCGCAGTTGAATCCGTCATCAAGCCTTTTATTGAAAGAGTGGAAAAAATGTCCGGCGGCAGGCTGAAAATAAGCCTGCACTATGCGGGAGAGCTTGTGGATTACGCTGAAGTTGACAAAGCCCTCCAGGCGAACATGATCCAGATAGCCAACACCAGCTCCCTGTTCTTCAGGGGGGCCATCCCCATGGGGTGGGTCACGGCGCCCAGCATGCCCCCATTCGTCACCCGGAACAACGACGAATTCAACGAACTCTTCCATCACAGGGGAATGGATGACCTGGTGGCGGAGGCCCTGGAAGAGCGGGGCATTCACTACCTTGGATGCCACAGCGTCGGCAACACCTACTTCTGGAGCAAGAAGCCCATCAACACCCTGGAAGACCTTAAGGGGTTCAAAATCCGTTTCTTCGGCTCCATGTCCGATTTCGTGGAACACTTTGGCGCGTCACCTGTCATGCTGCCTCATCCGGAGACCTACATGGCCATTGCCATGGGCACTCTCGACGGCAGCGGCACAGCCTGGTGGCTCTATCGTGACCTGAAGCTTTATGAAGTGTGCAAGTATTTCATCGGGCCGGCCTTCCAGGTTCCCCAGGGAATGGAACTGTGGTCTTCCAAGAAGGCATGGGACGAACTTCCTGCGGATCTCCAGGCCATCGTCGAGACGGCAGCTCTCGCGTTCAACACTGATTACATGGACGCCGTCACCATGGAAGAGCGGGAAATGTTCAACAAGTCCTTCAAGGAGTGGGGCACCACATACACCGAATTCAGCCCCGAGGAAGTGACCAGGATAACCAACGAGTTCACACTTCCCTATCTCGACAAGATCGCCGCCGAGCAGGGAACGAAGGACCCGCGGGTCATCAAGGCAATAGAGATCATCAAACAGTTCATGAAGGATTATGGCTATATGAAATAAAGGCAGACCAGTGGAAGAACCCCCTCTTTCCTGTGAGGGGGTTCTTCTAAATTCCGGCAATCGAAACTTTTGATGAGGTGATGCTATTGCTGTTTTTAACCGGCTTCATACAATTTGTCGATGCTATGGTCGAGCGGATCGGCAAGCTAGTGAGCTTTCTTATCTATCCGACGATGCTCGTCCTGGTGTACGAGGTTGTCATGCGGTACTATTTCACGCGCCCGACCATCTGGGCCCACGAGACCTCATGCATGCTGTACGGGGCACACTTTGTTATAGGAGGGGCCTATGCCCTGCAGAAGGGTGCCTTTGTCAGCGTCGAAGCTTTTTATATGCGTTTTTCACGACGAACCCAAGCGATCCTCGACCTTATTACCTGGACCATGTTCTATATTTTTGTGGGCGTATTGCTCTGGAAGAGCATTCCATGGGCATGGGAGAGTTTTTCTGTGCGTGAATTCTCCGACAGTACCTGGGGTCCCTATGTCTGGCCCGTCAAGATGAGCATACCTTTTGCATCTTTTCTGATGCTTCTCCAGGGAATGACAAAGACCATCAAGGATGCGTACCTGGCCGTGACCGGACGCGAGCTTGTCGTTGCGACAAATGCCGGCGCTGCCGCCGGGAACTGAGGTGAGCTCATGAGTATAGAAATGATTTCCGTTCTGCTGTTCGGCAGCATGCTTCTTCTGCTTGCCTCGGGTCTTCCCGTCGCCTTTGTACTGGGAGGGCTGGCCGTGGTGTTCACAGGCGTGTTCTGGGGCCCCGAGTCGCTTTTCATCATTCTGGCAAGAACCTTTTCCATGATGTCCACCACGACCCTGGTGGCTGCGCCCCTTTTCGTCCTTATGGCGGTGGTGCTTGAGCGTTCCGGAGTCGCTGAAGACCTCTACGAGATGATGTACCGGTGGTCCGGTGGCGTCAAGGGAGGGCTGGCGGTGGGAACCGTGCTGGCCTGCACGCTGATAGCCGCCATGTCCGGAATTGCCTCCACCGGAGTCGTAATGATGGGCGTCATGGCTCTCCCTGCAATGCTGAAGAGGGGGTATGACAAGAGAATCGCGACTGGCTGCATCCTGGCCGGAGGGGTTTTGGGTCCTCTTATTCCTCCCAGCATCGCGCTGGTGCTGTACGGAACCATGGCCCAGGTATCCATAGGCGCGCTTTTTGCCGGAGGAATGGCTGCGGGAATGCTCTGTTCCCTGCTGATCGTCGGCTACATTTTAATCAGGTGCTATATCAATCCGAAACTGGGGCCGGCCATTCCCGTGGAAGAGCGAGCCGACTGGGACGCAAAAATTGCCTCTCTCAAGGGAGTTATCCTTCCCCTTCTTCTTATCACTGCTGTTCTGGGATCCATCTACAGCGGTATTGCCACCCCGACGGAGGCAGCTGCCGTTGGAGCTATGGGCGCTTTCGTCTGCAGCGCGATTCACAGGCGGCTGACCTGGGACCTGATTAAAAGCGTGGCCTATACGACCATTCAGGTTCAGGGGTTCATGATGTGGATTCTCTTTGCCGCCCAGGGGTTTGCGGCTGTTTACATGGGTCTTGGAGCCTCCAGGATGGTCGTCAACCTCGTTCAGACCTACCAGGTAGGCTGGTGGACCATGCTGATCGGCATACAGGTTGTCTGGTTCCTGCTCGGATGCGTGATCGACGCCTGGAGCATTCTCATGATAACCCTTCCCATTATTCTTCCCCTCCTGCCGCTGTATGGTTTTGATCCCCTGTGGCTGGGAGTACTGTACGCGGTTAACACCCAGACAGGGTACCTGACGCCGCCTTTCGGAACAATGCTGTTCATGATGAAGGGCATCGCTCCCAAGGAAGTCACTATGACGGACATTTATCATTCCATCGTGCCTTTCGTTGCGACCCAGCTCTTTTGCCTGGCGTTGTGCATTGCCTTCCCGAAACTGGTCACCTGGCTTCCGGACCTGCTTTTCAAATAACGTTTCAGATAAAAAAGGCGGGGCGAAAGCTCCGCTTTTTTTATCTTCCCGCAGGGGCGTGTACAATAGAACCGGCGGCCGGATGTTCCCATGTCTGCGCGGACGGGAGGGGTAGAGATATGAATGCTGAGACACGAGTAAGGGCTTTCGGTGCGTCCCTGTTCCTGATGGGTTTTCTTTTCTTTTTTCCGATGAGCGGAGAGGCTCTGGCAGGGCTTGGGGTTTCCCAGTCTCCTCTCTTCCATGCGGCTTCCCTTCCGAATATTCCCCTCGTTTCGGAAGAACATCAGAAGAAACTCTTCCTCGAAATGCGGGAACGGTTTTTCTCCCCCTGGACACAGACTGAGGCGAGGAAGACCGCTGAAACCCTGGAGTGGGTATTCGATCACTATGGAAAGGGTGGAATCTTTGGCGAAAACCTCCAGCCCAGGGCGTCCTCGTGGGTCGAGGAACAGCGGAGAGCGTCCAGGATCGGAGCTGCGGGGGAGCTGAACCGGCTTGCAGTTTCTGTACGTCAGTCATCACTCAGGCTGATGCCAACGGATGATCCTGCGTTTTTCTCTCCTGATCTTCCGGGAAAGGGATTTCCGTTCGACTATCTCCAGAACAGCCTCGTTCATCCCGGGGAGCCTCTTTTTGTTTCCCACCTGTCGGAGGATGGACTTCGAGCCTGGTGTGATACGTCCTATGCCTCCGGCTGGATGAATCTTCATGACCTGGCCTTTGCCGATGAAAAAATTGTGAAGTACTGGATGGAACTGCCGCTTGCAGCCGTTGTTTCGGAGAACACTGTTTTTCGCCGCGGGGAGATGGCTCTTTTCAGTGCGAAGGCGGGAACGCTGCTTCCCCTTGTCAGCAGGGGAATAACGGAACACAGGGTATTGGTCCCTTTTCGTGACCCGGATGGTCGTCTGGTTGTTCAGGAGGAACGTGCATCAGCTGAAAAAGTTGAGCCCGTTCCGCTGCTGTTGACGCCATGGAAGCTGGCTGCCGTGGCAGAGGAGTTTACCGGTGAGCTCTATGGCTGGGGGGGATACCTTGGCAACCGGGACTGCAGCGCCATGACCAGGGACCTGCTGCTGCCATTCGGCATCTGGCTTCCCCGCAACTCGGCCGCCCAGGCCGGTATAGGCGAGGTACTGTCCCTTGAGAACCTTTCACCTGCGGAAAAGAAGGAGATTATCAAGTCTCAGGGGCTGCCTTTCCTTACTCTGCCCGGAATGCCCGGCCACATAATGCTTTATGTAGGAACCTCCAAGGGAGAGCCGCTTGTGCTTCACAACATGTGGGGTGTGCGGACAGAACGGAAAGGTGTCGAAGGCCGTTTCGTCGTGGGCAGATGCGTCCTGTCGACGCTGGAAATCGGTTCAGACCATCCGGATCATGTGCCTGGAAGGCTCCTTATCGACCGGCTGAACCGGATGGCCTTCCCGGCGGCAGGATACCAGGAGGGCAAAAAATAAGAAGAGGGCTGGAGGATTTTCCTTCAGGGCCTTTTTTTAGTTTTTCTCAGTTCTGTTGCGCAACCATGGTCTTTCCGGTACACTTCACCATGGAAAAGGATGGAGGTGATCCGGTGAGTACGTCTGATTTTCTTGCAGCGGCAAGGGGAGACAGCCCGTGTGACCTGGTGCTTCGGGGAGCGCGGGTCGCCAACGTGTTCACCCTGGAATATGAGGAGGCCGACGTGGCTGTTTTTCGTGGCCGCATCGCCGGTGTTGGAAAGGGCTATGAAGGCCGGAAAGAAGAAGACCTGTCCGGGCTGGTGCTTGTGCCGGGATTTATTGACGCCCACTGCCATATCGAGAGCACCATGCTCACTCCCGCAGGATTCTCGGAACTGGCTGCACTGAAGGGAACTTCAGCGGTGGCCGCCGACCCGCACGAGATTGCCAATACATGCGGTATGGCCGGTATTGAATATATGTGGAGGGAGAGCCTTGACTGCCCGGTGGATCTTTTCTTCACTGCCCCCTCCTGTGTCCCCGCATCGTCTTTCGAGACCCCGTTCGAGGAGCTTGATGCCGGTGCGGTCAGTGACATGTTCGCCAGAGGATGGTGTGATTCTCTCGGAGAGGTAATGAACTATCCCGGAGTGATCGGCGGCGACCCCGCCCTCTGGGCGAAACTGTACGCCTCCGGGAACAGGGCAAAATCCGGACACGCTCCCGGCCTCACCGGGAAGGACCTGTGCGCCTATCTCCTGAGCGGCTGCGACTCCGACCACGAGAGTTTTACGGCAGAGGAGGGGCTCGACAAGCTTCGCAGGGGGATGTGGCTTATGATCCGTGAAGGGGCAACCGAACACAACCTTGCCGAACTCGCTTCCCTGGTGCGGGAGAACGAGGCCAGGACAAGCCGGTGCATGATGGTAAGCGATGATCTGACCGCCCGGTATCTCCGAGACAGGGGCCACATGGACGAGAAGATCCGCCTTGCCGTGAAGCATGGCATCTCGCCCCTTGCGGCTCTCCGCATGGTCACCCTTTCGCCCGCGGAGTATTTCGGCTGGCGGGACAGGGGGGCCATTGCCCCGGGAAGGCTCGCTGACCTTGCTGCCGTTGATTCACTTGAGCGGTGTTCGGTTTTGAAAGTTTGGAAAAACGGCAGGCTCACTGCGGAAAACGGACGGCTGACCGCCGGCCCTGTACCCCGTACTGCGGCACCCGGCGTCAGGACAGGCAGTATCGGCGTCCCGAATGAAAAGGCTTTCGAAATACCTGTCCCTGCCGGATCCAAGATGCGGGTCGTGGGACTCCGGAATGGGCAGGTGGTTACGGACCACCTCGTAATGGATCCTCCGCTATCCGGAGGTATGGCCGCGGCGGACCCTGCAAGAGATCTCTGCTGGCTGGCCGTGTTGGAGAAAAACCAGGGGACGGGCCGATTGGCCGTAGGCTTTGTCCACGGGCTCGGACTCAGGGAAGGTGCTCTCGGATCTTCAGTGGCCCATGACGCACATAATTTTGTTGCTGCGGGAGCGGACATTCCTTCGCTCAGGAAGGCACTCGCTTTTCTCGCAGCTGAGGGAGGCGGCATCGTAGCGGCAAAGGGGGACCGGGTGCTTGCGTCCCTTGCTTTGCCGATAGGAGGTCTCATGAATCCTGCGGCTGCGGACAGCGTGATCGCAGGGCTGGAGGAAGCCGAGAAGGCTGCCGCCGCCCTGGGTACGGAGCTGGAGCATCCATTCATGGCAATGAGTTTTCTCTCCCTGTCAGTGATCCCGGAACTGAAGCTTACTGACCAGGGGTATGTGGATCTCGGACGCGGAGGTTTTCAGTCTCTTTTTACCGGGGAATAATTCATTTTCTATAGAACGGGAGGAGTAGCAATGTCATCGATGCTTGAAAACCGCTTCCATCTGAAGGAAGCGGGAACAGATGTACGGACGGAAATACTTGCGGGGATCACAACGTTCATGACCATGGCCTATATTGTTTTCGTGAATCCGGGAATCCTGCAGAATGCAGGGATGCCTTTCGGGGCACTTATGACCGCTACGTGCCTCGCGAGCGCATTGGCGACGTTTCTCATGGCTTTTATGGCCAACTATCCCATCGCTCTCGCTCCGGGCATGGGACTGAACGCCTTTTTCGCCTTCGGCGTGGTCCTTGGAATGGGAATTTCGTGGCAGGTGGCCCTCGCCGCAATATTTATAGAAGGCATCATATTCATTCTGCTTACCCTGACAAAGGTCAGGGAAACTATAGTGAACGGTTTCCCGAAATCCCTGAAAATAGGCATTTCCACAGGAATCGGGCTTTTCATTGCGTTCATCGGGCTTCAGAGCGCAGGAGTCATTGTAAAGAATGACGCTGTTCTTGTGGGACTTGGAGATCTCAGGAAAGTTGAAATTCTCCTGGCATTCGGCGGTTTCTTCATCATGGTTGCGCTGGAGGCCCGGAAGGTCAAGGGATCGATCCTCTGGGGAATCCTTGCGGTGACCGCCGCCGCCGTAGCTCTTGATGTAACGAAGATGCCTGATGGAGTGGTGTCCATGCCCCCTTCGGTCATGCCCATCTTCGGCAGGATGGATTTCTCGGGTCTTGCCAACCCCAATTTCTGGATCGTGGTTTTTTCCTTCTTCTTCGTTGATTTCTTTGATACTGTGGGAACCCTGGTGGGAGTGACCAACCGCGCCGGCATGCTCGATTCAGATGGGCGCCTGCCGCGGGCCAGGCAGGCACTCATGGCGGATGCCATCGGCACGACGGCAGGAGCAGTACTGGGAACGTCTACCGTTACCTCCTACGTGGAAAGTGCCAGCGGAGTGGAGCAGGGAGGGCGGACAGGGCTTACCGCATGTGTAACGGGAGTGCTCTTCCTTCTTGCGCTGTTCTTCTCACCTGTTGTTTCTATCGTGCCGTCATGTGCGACAGCCCCTGCGCTGGTCCTGGTAGGAATATTCATGATGGCCAGCCTCAAGGATCTCGATTTTTCCGACTGGACGAACTTTGTCCCCGCATGCGTTGCCCTTTTCACCATGCCTTTCGCATACAGCATCGCCCATGGTATCGAGTTCGGCATCATATCCTTCACCGTTCTGAAAATCCTCAGCGGAAAGACAAAAGAAGTCAGCCCCATAATGCTTGTGCTGACCATCATCTTCATCGCCAAGGAAATACTGGTCTGACCCCGGACTGTTCTCCGGCAGAAAAAAGGCCTTCCCGTTCGGGAAGGCCTTTTTAGGATAGAGGCTATAGAACTTATTCGGCTCTTCTTCTTCCAAGCAGGAGACCTGCTGCGAGCCCGACGACTGTGGGAACGATCCATGGAAACCCCTGCCCCGAGAGGGGCATTGCTGCAGTGGTCTGCTGCATCCACGGAACAATGAAGCCTGCTTCCTTTACCGCGTCGAAGAGGCCGAAAAGAAGTGCCATGAATACTCCGCCCAGAAGCATTGAATGGTATTTCTGCACGTCAAGGAAGAACGTGCCGAGAATGATCACGATGAGTGACGGGTAGAGCAGGGATAAAAAGGGAACAGTGTAGCCGACGATCTTTGAGAGCCCAACCATGCCGAGGGCGAAGCCGCAGATGCTGGAAGCGATGACCATGGGCTTGTAGCTGATGGCCCCGTCGGTGATCTGTTCGAAAAAGGTACCGGCGGCGGCCGTAAGGCCTGCACTCGTGGTAAAGCATGCCAGTGCCATGAGGGCCGCGAATATGGCCATCCCGACCGTCCCGTAGAGATGGGTCGTCACCTTGAGAGGAAGGTCGCCGAGAGTTGCCTCGGGATAGACTCCTCCGGCGCTGGCTCCGAGCCATGTGAGGCTCATCTGGGTAAGGCCGAGCAGCACAACCGTCAGAAAACCTACCCGGATGAGATTTTTCTTCTGCGCTTCCTGGTCGGTGATCCCTTTCAGCGAAAAGACGTTGAGTATCCAGCCTCCCATGAGGACGGCAGCGATGGCGTTCATGGTGTTGTAGCCGAAATTGAATCCGACGCCGAAGGCTGCCTGGGTGGTTGTTTTGCTTGCAACCGGGTCGGCGATGGGGAAGAAAATGCCCTTGAGGGCTATGGCGGCGATAAAAATGACCAGCCCGGGAGAGAGAATTTTCCCCAGCCTGTCGACGACTGCGGTCCTGTTCAGGCAAACATAGGCGTTCAGCAGAAAGAAAACCGCAAGAGTTGCGGCAATTGGAACTGCTGGGAAAAAGGGAAGAATGGACATTTCGTGAGTGGCCGAAGCGACCCTGGGAAGAATGAAGACAGGCCCCACCACGAGCATGAGTATGGCACCGAAAACTTTACCCCAGAAGGGAGTGAGGATTTCACCAGCCATGTGGGCAATTCCGACCCGGTCTTTCGCAATAGCCAGGTATCCCAGAAAAGCGATAATCGTGTTGACGAAGAAATATCCAAGTCCGGCGATAAGCCAGAGAGAACCTGTATCAAAACCCAGTTTTCCGGGAAAAATAATGTCGCCGACACCGAAGTGCGCGCTGAACAGAGCAAGCCCCGTTGTGATGATACCCACTGCTGACAGATCCTGGCGGGTCATTGTGTCCCTTCTCCTTCCTGCTTCCGAGCACGGAATTGGAATACTGTGCCTGAACTCATGGGTGCGAACTTCTCCCGGAAAGCACCGTACAGGGTCCACTGAGCCCGGAATCCGGTACAGTGTCCAGCGGCGACGAGAGAAGGAGAAAACTCCTCAAGGGCGGCTGTCGTTTTCCTGATCCGCTCTTCCGAAGCCTCTACCAGGTGGAGCCCGCCGATGACCGCTTCCAGCTTTTCACCTTCCCTCAGGGAATGCCTGAGAATGTTGATGATTCCCGCATGGCTGCATCCTGTTACCACTACAGCCCCCAGTCCCCTGACCCGGGCGGTGAGGGCGATGTCATCCTTCATGAGGTCCTTTTCAACCGCGCCGTTTTCCGTCACTGTGGAAAGGCTGATTCCTACCTCCTCGAAATCCGTACTCCTCGGAACTTCTCCGGTGGTGGAAAGCCCCGGCATCAGCTGCAGAGGATCTCCTGTCAGAACCAGCTCCGCACCGGCTTTCCGCAGATCGTCCGCTTCGTCTCCCTGCATGACACCCACATGGCGGAAAAAGGGGTCGCTGATAAAGTTGAGTCGGAAGAGAGACGGATGGGCAATGACCGGAAGATCATTTCTCCCGATGGCCTGAAGGATTTTCGCAAGCCCTCTCGTATGATCGTAATGGCAATGGGTGATGACGATGGCATCAGTTTCTTTGAGGAGGATGCCGAGATGTTCGATGTTGAAGAAAAGAGCATCCGGATTTTGTCCCACATCCACCAGGATCCTCCTCACATGTCCTTTCCGTTCCGCTTCAAGCCAGAAGGAGACACCATGCTGGCCGAGAAGGGGACTTTCATATGGAACGCTGTCTTCCGCAAGAACCGTGACTTTCAGTGAATCGAGCATGCTGTACCATCTCCTGCTTTCCAGAGTTGTTGAGATGAAAATAAGGAGTCCTGCCCATTCCCGCTTCCCTTCCGCAATACCTTCTCCCTGTTACCCGGGTGTGCCTCCCCTGAAGCGTCTGCGCCTCGGGCAGTGCCCGGGGCGTCCGAAAGGTCCCTGGTCCGCAGGCGAGGCATTCTCATCCTTGAGGTCCTCTCTGCATTTTTCGCACAGTCCTGCTATGGCTATGGACTGCGGGAGAAGTTCTACACCTGTTTCCATGACCCACTGCTCCAGGGTTTCCTGTTTTTCCTGTTCTTTTCCCAGTGGAAAGAGAGAGCCGCAATGGCGGCAGAAGGCGGAAATATGGAGTTTCTGCTCAGGCATTTCGAGCCTGAACTGACCTTCGTTGAGGTAAATGACGTTTACCATCCCCATCTCCGCAAGAAGGTTGACAGTCCGGTATACAGTAGCAATCCCAATCGAAGGGTCAAGAGACCGTGTTTTGCCCCAGATGTCCTGTACTGTAGAAGGAATGCCGAGATTTTCGGCGATGACCCGGAAAAGGACTTCCCGCTGAGCGGTCAGGCGAAGCCCCCTGCCCTTCAGCTTTTCGAGAAAGCCGGCCACGGCAGCCTCGTGTTGGTGTTCGTCCATTGGCTTCCCTCCTGGAAAGAAATCATGATCCTGCTCTTGACATAATGGCACAAAAGGGTCTATTATGCAACTGATAATCAGTATCATTAAAGGAGGAATAAAAATGCCTGGACGTAATGGAACAGGACCTGGGGGAATGGGACCCATGACAGGATGGGGCAGAGGCTGGTGTGCAGGCGGTATGGGCTTGGGCCGCGGTTTCGGAGGATATGCCGGATATGGAAGGTTCGGCATGGGAAGAGGTTTCGGCGGTGTATGGGGAGCGCCCGTATCACCGGAAATGGAGGAGCAGTATCTCAGGCAGGAGATGGAGATGCTGAAGGCACGAATGGATGAACTGCAGGCACAACTCGGAAAGGAAAGCGGAGAATGACGAAGGCGGCCATCGCTCTCGACGGAAACGTCATATCTGAGCACTTCGGAAAAGTGCGGGAGTTTCTCTTCGTCACCTTTGAGGAAGGAAAAGAACTATCGAGAGAGATCGTCGCGGCACCGAGCGCTGATCATGCTCCCGGTGTTTTCCCGAACTGGGTGAAATCCATGGGGGCTGAGGTCATCATGGCGGGAGGAATGGGCGTCAAGGCAAAACAGTTTTTCCAGACCCTTGGAATTCAGGTGCTTACGGTGCCCTCCATGGATGTCGAAGAAGGCGTCAAGGCCCTTCTTCTGGGCACGGTCCGGACAGTGGAGACAGACTGCGGCCACGGTTCGGATTCCGACTGCGGAAAATGAAAATAGCGGTGGCCAGCGGCAAGGGAGGCACGGGGAAGACCAGTATCTCGGCCTCCCTTTTGCTTGCCCGCCCGGATACCCTTGCGATAGATCTCGACGTTGAGGAACCGAACCTGAGTATCCTTCTCGGGAGTTTTGAAGGCCGGGTCATACCTGTAACAATGCCCATCGCAAGGATTAAAAGAAGTAAATGCAGTTCCTGCGGCAAATGTGCTGAAGCATGCGTTTACGGAGCGATCGCATGGCTGGGAGCAGGAGTACCTGTCATAAACGAATCTTTGTGTCGGGGGTGCGGTTTGTGTCCACGTGTTTGTCCTCCGGAAGCACTATATGAGGAGGACCAGGTCGTTGGGGAAATACGATCCGGAACCTGCGGAGGAATATCCTTTCTGGAAGGACGTCTCCGGGTGGGAAGCGTGAATACGGTCCGTGTTATCGAGGAGACCGTTAAAAAGGCCCGGTCGTTCGACGAAACAAACTGGCTGATGGATTGTCCTCCAGGTACAGCATGTCCCGTCGCTGCGTCACTTCGCCATGCAGATATGGCGTTGCTGGTGACGGAACCTACACCATTCGGCAGGTCTGATCTTGAAGGTATGCTTGAGATGACTGCCGATATGAGAATTCCCACAGCCCTTGTGATCAATAAAACAGGCATGGGCAATATTGTGATCGATGACCTGTGCATGCGGTTCAGCGTAGATATCCTCGCAAGATATCCATTCTCCCGTTCCGCCGCGAAATCAGGAGCCCGGGGTGAGTCTCCCTTCAAAACCGATGCGGGGTGGGCTGAAACAACCCGTTTTCTCTGGTCCGAAATTGAAAGGAGATTTCCATGAATATCCGGGAAGTCGTGATCATCAGCGGCAAGGGAGGGACGGGCAAAACGACACTGACGGCTTCCCTGGCCTCTGTGGCGGAAGAGCGGAAAATACTTGCGGACGCTGACGTTGACGCGCCGAACCTGGCTCTTCTGCTGCATCCCGGGGAAAGCAGCCGGCAGCCGTTCTTCGGCATGTCTATTGCCGAAGTCGACCACGCGCGGTGCGTGGGATGCGGTGTGTGCGAGGTGAGCTGCAGGTACGACGCTATCCACGTGCGGGACGGAAAAGCAGTCGTGGACGAGGGGTTTTGTGAAGGATGCAGGGTGTGTCTTCATGTCTGTCCGGAACAGTGCATTTCTCTGAAGACTATTGAAAGAGGAACCGTTCGCCGCGGAGATACGGCGCTAGGTCCCCTATGGCATGCACGGCTGTACCTGGGAGGGGAAAATACGGGACTGATGGTCGCCCTTCTTCGGAAGGAAGCGAGAAAAGAAGCGGAAGCATCGGGATCATCCCTTATAATAACTGACGGTCCTCCCGGCATAGGCTGCCCGGTGACCTCATCAGTGACCGGAGCAGATTTTGCGGTGATCGTTTCCGAACCTTCCAGGTCTGCTCTGTCTGACCTCAGGCGGGCCGCCGAGTTATGCGGTATACTCGCAGTACCCTTCGGGATAGTGATCAACCGCTGGAATCTTTCGGAGGAACTGACGGAAACAATAAACGAGACGTGCGGAAATGAAGGATGGCCCGTTCTCGGAACCATACCTTTTGAAGAAAAGATCGCAGAGGCCGTGGGCGCCGGAAGAATACCGGCCGAAGAGATGGGAGATGCTCTTCCGGAGCTGTGGCATGCGATACAGAAAACAGGGAGGCTGAAAAGATGATCCGGATCGGAGTAGCCGCATCAGGAAAAGATGAAACGTCGGCGGTAGCGGACAGATTTGCCCGTGCGCCTTTTTTTATCATTGCCGACGAGGAAGGAAAAGTGATCGAGGCAATTCAGAACGATGCAGGGGCCGAACAGCATGGGGCGGCATCGAGGGCTCTCATGACCTTGTCGCAGAAGAAGGTATCGGTTCTGCTTGTTCCCCGGATGGGGCCGAACGCCCTCGGGTTTATCGGGCAGGCGAACATGGACGCATTCTGCGCTGAAGGACTGACGGTGAGAGAGGCCCTGGATAAATACAAGAGA
>Ga0228535_1001121_pt1 | contig 49230 bp, 37 predicted proteins | sample SJ1metagenome_FD_168457 | JGI IMG/M metagenome (GOLD analysis project Ga0228535, IMG submission 168457) | Enriched culture of PCE-dechlorinating microbial communities from Ithaca, New York, USA - SJ1 | ecosystem: Engineered > Modeled > Simulated communities (microbial... > Unclassified | place... | reverse complement strand
GAGTGATCAACCGTCGCAACATGGGTTCCGCCTCTGCAAGTACCCTGGAAAATAACCGCGAAAAAAACCGCTGAAAAACAGTTGGGCAGGGAACGATTCGGCTCTTGACAACTGTCAGCCATATCAGCTTTTTTTAATGAAGGTTATGGCTTGTATTGTATCGCAACCGGGTTGTTTGTCAAGAGAAAGAAATCTCTCAGGTTGAAAACTTTAGGATAGCGGGTTTATACCTTTCGTAGCCTGACCTTTCCTGCTGGAACGGCAGACAGCCTGGATACACGTTATGAGCAATACATTAGAGTGATTGGGTGGCTGACCGGCAAACATCTCAGTGAGATATTATTTCCGCGAGGGGTGCGTTGCCGAAGGGTGTAACGGATGGGCAGTTTGCAGGCAAAGCCAACTGTCTCTGGCCCTAGCCGGAGGACAGGGATTTTCATCTATCATTAAAACTGAAGAGCCGTGGTGGGGTACATCGGGGTATGGACCGGTGCGACCACCGGCTGGAGCAAGGTTGGACGGAAAAAGGGCGCTATCCGTTGCACGGCTCTTCCCTGCCCAGCAGGTCGTTTGGTCCCTTGCGGAGAACGTTGTAGGCAAGGGTGGTCAGGCGGCCATGGGGGTTCGCCAGCACCCGGGAAAGGACGGCCGGCCAGGTATATGCCTCCTTGCGCGCCTCAATCCATCCCCGATACAACCTTTCGGCTGACATGAGCCTGGGCCGATAGACTACCTCGGAGTGGTTGTACCTTTTCCAGTCCTTGTGGAGCAGTCGTCCCTCCTCGTCGAACCTGCGGAAGAGGGCGGTGCCCGGGTAGGGGGTGAGCAGATGGAAGGTAGGGAGACTCGGCTTGCATTCTTCCAGGTAGCGGACCGTCTTTTCGAAGATGCCCTCGTCGTGGTCGTCAAAGCCGAAGATTATGGACGCCTCGACAACGATCCCCGCATCCCTGATCCGTTTGATCAGGTCGGCCTGGGTGTAGCGGCTGCCGGTCTTGGGGTGGTTGGCGTGGCTGCCGGTTACGGACTCGATGCCGACGAATATGCCGGCGCACCCCGATTCTGCGACCAGCCGGATCAGTTCCGGATCCTCTGCGAAACGGAGGTTGGCCTGTCCCCCCCAGCGAAGGCCGAGACCCTTCATGCCCGCCAGGATCGGCTTGGCCCGCTCGGGGTCGCCGAGCAGGTTGTCGTCCAGAAAGACCATCAGACCGCGGTTAAAGGAGCGCAGCTCGGCCAGGACCTCTTCCGGGTCGCGGTAGCGGAAGGTGTTGCCGAAGTAGTTGGTGACGGTGCAGAAGGGGCAGTCATAGGGGCAGCCCCGGCCGGCCTGAAGGGTCTTGGTGGTCAGGTACCTTCTCCCGGCCAGGATTTCCCGTCTTGCCCGGGGTACCGTGAGCCGGTTTCCGGTGGGGATGGGCGCCCGGTAGGAGTCCCGCAGGCGGCCGGCCAGCAGGTCATCAAGCAGGCCCTCCCAGACCGGTTCAGCCTCGCCGATGACCACTGCGTCCGCATGGAGCCGCGCTTCCCCGGGAAGCACGGTGGGGTGGATGCCGCCCAGAACCACCGGTATTCCCTTGGCCCGGAAGGCATCGGCGATCTTGTAGGCCCGGACCGCCTGATGGGTCATGGCGGTGATGCCGACCAGGGTGAAGTCGCCGTCGAAGGGTATATGGTCATGAACCTCGTCGGCCATGACCACCTCCCAGTTCGGCGGGGTGGCCGCGGCGACCATCTGCAGCGAGAAGGACGGGAGCTGGAACCATCTGGCCCACCCCAGCTTGTGTGTTGCAGGATATACGAGAAGCAGGCGCGGTGGGACGTCCGGTTTCATGCAGATCGCCCGCCGCATGCGCATCCGGTTCGTGCCGCTGTGGCCGGATCTCTGCCTGCCGCATTCCTGGTCTCAGCGTATGCCTTGAGATAGGTTTCGGGCTTCATCATGGCCTGGGTGCGGCGCATGACCCTGATCATGTAGGGAATCTGGAGGGGACGGACCTGGCGCAGCCAGTCGATCAGCTTCTTGTCGCCCGCGGTGTTCAGTATGGAGCGCCGCCAGGTCTCGGCGTACAGCTCGCAGAACCGTTCAGCGCCCAGGCGCGGTTCCCAGAGCAGATGGTGCATGTCGAAATCGGCCCACGGGAGTCCTTCCAGGCGCGACGCGTGTTCCCTGTAGGAATCGGTCCCGGGCAGGGGGGTGAGCAGGGTGAAGCCGGAGCGCTGCAGCCCGTGGGCAGCAACGAAGTCCCACAGTTCCCTGAAGTCGTCTTCCTCCCAGTCGGGATCGATGAGGAAATTGCCGTTGATGCCGTAGCGGAGGGAGCGGGCCACCCGGGCGGCTGCCAGGCTCTCCTTGACCCCGGCGTCCTTGGTGATCCCCGAGAGCCCCCGGTCGCTGGCGAACTCGAAACCCAGGAAGATGTCGAAATCCTTTGACAGGGGTCGCCAGGCCTCCAGCAGCTCGGAGTTGCGCGAGATGAGGTCGGTACGGCTCTGCACCAGGATCCAGCGTTTGTAGACGCTCCGCCTTTTCAGGGCGTTCGCCAGTTCGAGGCTGCGTGGAGGGTTGTTCCAGAACAGGTCGTCCGCCACGAAGACGGCGTCCCCGGTCGCGGCGAAGTCCTCCACCACGGCGGCGATGCTCCGCTCCCGGTAGGTCCGGTCGTAGAGCTGCCAGACCGAGCAGAAGGAGCAGCGGAACGGGCAGCCGCGGGCGGTCTCGATGAGCCAGACCGGCTTGAACAGCAGGCAGTGGTAGCCGGAGCGGTGCCGGGCCACCAGGTGCCGGGCCGGGAGGGGAATCAGATCGAGACTGGGCCGGGCGGCAAGGGGAGGGGTGGTAACCCAGCCGTCGGCCGTCCTCAGGCGCAGCGCCGGGGTTTCCGTGAGGGGAGCGCCCCGGTCGAGCGCCCCCACCAGGACCGGGATTACCTCCTCGCCGTCGTCCATGGCGATGGCGTCGATGCAGTTGTCCTCCAGCGGGCCGCAGCAGGCCATGGCAGCGTGCCCACCCACCAGGATGAAGGCGTCCGGCGCGGCCCTGCGGACCGCCCGCGCCGTCTCCACCACCTGATCGTATTCCAGGGCGTGCAGGCAGGAGATTCCCACGATGCGGGGACGGGTGCGTCGCACCCAGGTCCCGGCGTCCGGCCTGAACCTCAGGTCTGCGATGGTGACCGTGTGGCCCCCGGCCAGGAGGGCGGCGGCAACGTATTCCAGTCCAAGCGGCTCAACCCGGAAAAAGGGAGCGAGACCGAACTGCTCGTTGCCGGGATGTGGACGGAGGAGAAGGATGTTCATGGTTGGCGACCTTACGGCTCGATTCAGTACCGGGGAAAATACTAGCAAGTTTCGTCGCGCCTTGACCAGAGTTTTTTGATTTTCAGGTCAGGGAATCCAGTTCCTCCCACCGAAGGAAAGCGGCTTCCAACTCATTCTCCAACTCCTCCAGCTTCCGGTTCAGAACGGTAACCTCTGCTCCTGCGGTGCGGTAAAACTCCGGGTCGGACAGCCTCAGGTGGATGGCCTCGATCTCCTGCTCCAACCGGCCGATCCGGTCCGGAAGCCCCTCGAGCTCCCGTTGCTCCTTGAAGGAGAGTTTGCGGGGTTTCTCCGCGTCGGTACGCTGTTTCTTCGGCGCCGGAACGGCGGCAGCCTCGGCAGTTGCCTGACGGAACCAGTCGTCGTAGCCGCCCACGTACTCGCGCACAAGGCCGTCCCCTCCGACCGACAGGGTGCTGGTCACCACGTTGTTCAGGAACTCCCGGTCATGGCTCACCAGGAGCAACGTCCCGGAATACTCCATGAGCAGGTCTTCCAGCAGTTCGAGGGTTTCGGTGTCCAGGTCGTTGGTCGGCTCGTCCATCACCAGCACGTTGGATGGTTTCGTAAAGAGTTTTGCCAACAGGAGCCGGTTGCGTTCCCCGCCGGAAAGGGTGGAGACCGGGCTCCTGGCCCGCTCGGGGGTGAACAGGAAGTCCTGGAGGTAGCCGATGACATGACGCGGCCGGCCGTTGATCACGATGGTGTCGTTTCCCTCCCCCACGTTCTCCGCCACGGTTTTAGCAGGGTCCAACTGCTCACGCATCTGGTCGAAGTACAGCACCTCCCGGCGGGTGCCGAGGCGGATTTCGCCGGACAGGGGCTCAAGCTCTCCCAGAAGCAGCCTGAGCAGGGTGGTCTTGCCAGAGCCGTTGGGGCCGATGATTCCGACCCGGTCGCCCCGCATGACGGTGGTGGAGAGGTCGCGGATGATCGTCCGGCCGTCGTAGGCAAAACAGACCCCTTCGGCCTCGGCCACCACCCTTCCGGAACGGTCCGCCTCCTGGAGGCTTATCCTCGCGGTCCCGGTGCGCTCGCGTCGCTGCCGTCGCTCCTCGCGCATCTTCAGGAGCGCCCGGACCCGTCCCTCGTTCCGGGTGCGCCGCGCCTTGATCCCCTGGCGGATCCAGGCCTCTTCCTCGGCCAGTTTCCGGTCGAACAGTGCCCGGCGGGCCAGCTCAGCCTCCAGCAGGGCCTCCCGCCGTTCCACGAAGGCGTCGTAGCCGCAGGGGAAGGCGAACAGCCGGCCCCGGTCCAGCTCGGCCACCCGGTTGGCCATGCGTCGGGCAAAGGCCCGGTCGTGGGTCACGAACAGGAAGGTCCGGATCTCCTTGAGCAGGAACTCCTCCAGCCAGGTGATGGTGTCGATGTCCAGGTGGTTGGTCGGCTCGTCCAGCAGGAGGATGTCGGGTGCGGACGCCAGCGCCCTGGCCAGCAGGACCCTTCTCTTGGTGCCGCCGGACAGGGTGGCGAACTCCAGGTCCGGGTCCAGCGACAGGCGCCCCAGCAACCGCTCCACCTCCTGGTGCAGCCGCCAGCCTCCTGTATCCTCCAATGCCTTGTGCAGGGCTTCCAGCCGGTTCAGCAGCTCCTCTCCCCCCTCCATTGCCAGGCGCTGACCCACCCGGTGATACTCGGCCAGGAGCGCCGTGGCCTCCCCCATCCCCCCGGCGACCACGTCGAACACGGTTCCGGACAGGTCGGGCGGCGATTCCTGGGACAGCAGGGCCACCCGCAGACCCTGGCGGCGGACGATCCCGCCGTTGTCAGGCGACTGTTCCCCTGCAAGGAGTTTCAGAAGGCTGGACTTGCCCGCGCCGTTTCGTCCCAGGAGGCAGAGCCGGTCTCCTTCCTCAATCTGGAGGCTTGCCCTGTCGAGAACCGGCGGTCCGCCAAAAGAGAGCTGGATGTCCTGTAGGGTTATGAGCGACAAACTGTTCCTTTCAGTGAAAGATGGTCTGAAGAAAAATGAAGGTTTCCCGTGTTATCTGCGTCTTCCGCCGAACAGGGAGCCGAGGACGCCGCGGATGATCTGCCGTCCCAACTGGCTGCCGATGGCATGGGCCGCGCTCTTGGCCAGCGCGCCGATGAGTTTCCCTGCCTGGGACGGCTCCGCCTTCTCCTCCCTGGCGGACGGTTTCGGCTCCCGGCTTTCCGGAAGCTGTTCCGCCTTCCGGCGCAGTTTTTCGTAAGCCGATTCCCGGTCTACGACCTTTTCGTAGGCGCCGTACAGGACCGAACCCTGGACGATGCCGCGGATTTCATCGGGCGTCAGGGGAGGCAGGCTGCTGCGGGGCGGCATGATGTACGCCCGCTCCACCATGCCGGGAGTTCCCTTCTCGTCCAGCAGCGAGACCAGCGCTTCCCCCACGCCCAGTTCCAGGATCGCCGTTGCGGTGTTCAGCTCCGGATTGGCGCGGAAGGTCTCGGCTGCGGCCCGCACCGCTTTCTGGTCGCGGGGGGTGAAGGCCCGCAGGGCATGCTGGACCCGGTTTCCCAACTGAGAGAGAACTTTGTCCGGTATATCGAGGGGGTTCTGGGTGACGAACCAGACGCCGACCCCCTTGGAGCGGATCAGGCGCACCACCTGCTCGATCTTGTCTTCCAATGCCGGGGGCACATCCTCGAACAGGAGGTGGGCCTCGTCGAAAAAGAAGACCATCTTCGGCGTGTCCGGGTCGCCGACCTCGGGGAGCTGTTCGAAAAGCTCGGCCAGGAGCCAGAGAAGGAAGGTGGCGTAGACCTTCGGTGACTGCATCAGCTTTTCCGCGGAGAGCATGTTCACCACGCCTTTTCCGGTTGCGTCGGTCTGCAGCAGGTCATTGATATCCAGAGCCGGTTCTCCGAACAGTCGATCCCCTCCCTGCTCCTGAAGGACGAGCAGGTTCCGCTGGATGGCGCCGATGCTGGCGGTGGAGATATTGCCGTACTCGGTCTTGAAGTCGGCTGCATTGTCCCCGACAAAGCGGGTCATCTCCCGCAGATCCTTCAGATCCAGGAGCAGCAGACCGTTGTCGTCGGCAATCTTGAACACCAGGTTCAGGACGCCGCTCTGGGTGTCGTTCAGGGAGAGTACCCGCGACAGGAGCAGGGGGCCCATCTCGGAAACCGTGGTCCGCAGGGGGTGGCCCCGGTCGCCGAAGATATCCCAGAAGACGACCGGCGATCCCTCGTAGCTGAAATCCGTCAGACCCAGTTTTTCGGCCCGCTCGGCTATTTTCGGGTTGTCGCCGCCCGGCTTCGCCATGCCGGACAGGTCTCCCTTGATGTCGGCCAGGAAGACCGGGACCCCCATGGCGCTGAACTGTTCGGCGAGTACCCGCAGAGTAACCGTCTTTCCCGTTCCGGTGGCTCCTGCAATCAAGGCGTGGCGGTTGGCCATGCGGGGAGAGAGGAGCAGTTCTTCTTTTCCCTTTGCGACACGGATCGATGCGGAATGCATGGGCATGGTCCCTCCTTATGAGATTATTATGTCTCTTCCGACAGCCAGGCATCAATCCTGGCCATCTCGCCTTCCCATCCGTTTCCGAGGCGAATCTCCAGGAACGCGGCAAACAGGCTGTCGAACAGTTGCAGGCCGGTTTCCAGCAGGTGCATCCGTTCGAAGAACACCGCCTCCCGCTCACTGGCCGGATCAACGGTGTCGTCCTTTTCGATCTGCACCTTCGGCGACTTGAAGGAGGCGAAGTGGAACATCTCCCCTTTCAGGGTCAGCTTCCATTCATTTTCGTCCTTTTCCAGGTACAGGGTGCCCTCGGTGATCCCCTTGCCGGTGCGGAGCGCCATGCGGACCTCGCCGAACCGGTCCTGGGGGCCGGAGACCGTGATCTTCTGGGCGCCCTCGTCACCGCCGCCGCACAGCACCAGCCGGTGGTTCACGTAGGCGGTGAAGATCTCCCCCTGGCCGGCCGGACCGGACAGCGTGACGCTGTATTCCGCGGACTCCTGCAGGGTCCGGTAGGTGACCCAGAGGAGAAAGTCGCGACCCAGCCACTGGTTGCTCCGGATCAGGTCCAGCACGGCCTCGGAGCCTGCCCGGTTGGCCGTTGCCAGGGCCTCGGCGAGACTCCCGGGCACCACCCGTTCGGCGCGCGCAAAGGGGTGAACGGCGATGAGGCGCAGCCCCTCGAAGCTCTTTCTGAACAGGGTGTCCACCAGGTCCACCGTTTTGGCGCCGATGGAGGCGATGGTGAGGGTCTTGCCCCGCACGTCCCAGACCACGTCGCAGGTGGAGGGGACCGGCAGAGTCCGGGCCAGGAGCGATGTGCGCACCGACTCGCGCATCTCCTCCTTCTTTTGTTTGGGAACCCTCCGGAAACCGGGGTTGGCGTAGAGGAACTCCTCTTCGGCCACCTTCAGGTAGGCGCGCAGCAGCGCGCCGGGGATGGTCCGCTTGTCCTGGCGCAGGGTGAAAAACAGGTAGTTGTCCCGCCAGAAGGCCGCAGGGACGCTGAAGTCGCTGCTGCGGTGGTCGTCCGGGGTGACCCAGCCGACGGAGAGTTCCTCGATCCCTTGGTCGATGGGGGTGAAGCCGTTTCTGGTCAGCCGCTCGGAGACCCACTCGAACAGGTCCATGACCGGGATGTCCCCCTCGATCCTGAACTGGCACATGCTCACCGTATTGGAAAGGATACCCATATGTTCGCTCCTTGTGTGGTCTGAAAAGTCTACTTGAATACACCCAATTCCCGGAACGGGCAAGTAAATTCTGGGCGGATTATGGACGAAAAAAGCCCGCGGAGCGGGCGGTTGGGCATCCATCCGGCAAGTGCCGGCAAAGGCGGGTCGGATCTTTCCCGAAGCTTCTCGCAAGCTGTCACCATCTGCCACAAGGATAAGCAACCTGCTGGATTCGGGCGGCTATGCCGATTTCGGGTGGAAATAACATTTAAGCTCCCCCTCTTGAGATAAGAGGGGGGCGGGGGGAGTTATGAATCATTGAGGAATAACCCCTCCCGGCTTCCCCTCAACTAAGGAGAGGGGAACTGTAGGTCTCAAACCTCAAAGCCCCCTGTTCGGGGCAGGATCAATCCCACTGCTAAACGTATTCCCCGCTAACGGGAGCGTTGCGCCTGGAGTGAGGGCGAGCCTGGGGATGTCGTGCGTGCCCGGCGTCGGGAGGCTTTTGGCGCCTTGGCGGATGGTGGCGCAACTGCCGCGGTCCGGGAGCCGGCCGCGGGTGCGGCCTGTTGTGCCGCCTCCGGCTTGCGGGCCTGCCGGGGCTCCCGTGGCGGACGGGCGAATTCGGCATCACGCTGCGGCGACGGTACCGAGTAGTCGAACCCGGGAAGGGTGCGGCGTTCGAGCGGAGCGCCCAGGAGGCATTCGATGGTCCGCACCATGGGTGCGTCGTCGCCGGTGGTGAAGGTAAAGGCGTCGCCGGTCCGGGCCGCGCGGCCGGTGCGGCCGATGCGGTGGGTATATGCCTCCGCGGTGTCTGGCATGTCGTAGTTGATGACGTGGGAGACCTGGGATACGTCGATGCCGCGCGCGGCGATGTCGGTGGCCACCAGTACTTGGAAGGTCCCGTCACGGAAGCCGTCCAGGGCTGCCTGGCGCCGGTTCTGGGACAGGTTCCCCTGGAGCGAGGCTGCCCGGTAGCCCGCCTTCTCGAGTTGTTCTCCGACTCTCTTTGCGCGGTGCTTGGTGCGGGTGAAGACCAGCACCGACCCGGTGTCGGTATGCCTCAGGAGTTCCAGCAGCAGCGGTGTCTTCAGGTGCTGTCCGACCGGGTAGAGGGCATGGCTGACCGTGACCGCCGTACCGGGCGTGCCTGCCTGCACCGTGACCGGATTCGTGAGGATCTCCTGGGCCAGGGTGCGGATACCGGCCGGCATGGTGGCGGAAAACAGCAGGGTCTGGCGCCTGGCCGGAACGTGGCGCAGCAGGCGGCGGATATCGGGCAGGAAACCCATGTCGAACATTTGGTCGGCCTCGTCCAGGACCAGCACCTCCAGGCGGGAAAGGTCGATGGTGCCCTGGTTGATGTGGTCCAGGAGCCTGCCGGGGCAGGCCACGACAATCTCGGCCCCCCGCCTGAGCTTGTCCACCTGCGGATTGAGCTTTACTCCGCCGTAGACCGTGACGCTCTTGAGCCTGGTCTTGTGGCCCAGTTTCTCGATGGACTGGTGGATCTGCTCCGCCAGTTCGCGGGTGGGGGCCACGACCAGTGCCCGGACCCGGCCGCGCTCGCCCTGCATAAGCCGCTGCAGGATCGGCAGGGCAAAGGCCGCGGTCTTGCCGGTTCCGGTCTGGGCCAGGCCCATGACGTCCCGTCCCGCGAGCACCGGCGGAATCGCCTGCTTCTGGATGGGGGTGGGGGTCGCGTAACCGGCGGCGGTCATTCCCGTCGCGATGTAAGGGTGAAAGTTGAAATTACTGAAACTCATGGTGCTCCTTCCGGTCTGTTGGGTACTACAAAAAAAGCCCCGGAGGATTCCGGGGCTTACGATATCGTTGTGTTCCGGCCGTTTCTTGAATGCTGATGCGACCGTAACAGTTTGTTCACGTGCTGTCAAGCGGTTATTCCATTCCCCCATGGCGTCATGCCCAGGCGCGTATGACAAAGGGGGACCGCCGGCGCTCCGGTCTATTTTACCAGCAACACCGAGCAGGTGGAACCGAGCAGGACGTGGCGGGCAACGCTTCCGATCAGGTATTTCGCCAGGCCGGTGGTGCCCAGGGATGAGATTACGACCAGATCTATCCCCCTTTCCAGCTCTTCCTGCAGGATCTGGTCGTGGGGGACGCCGGTCTTGACGTCGGTCGTGATGGTGAGGTCACTCGCTTCGGGGAACTTGGCGACCTGTTGCCGGATCCCTTTGCGGGCCGATTCCATCAACTCGGACTGCAGCTGACTGACCAGCCCTTCGCTGATGCAGTAGTCAACGGTGCATTGCTGGACCGGGTCCTGGATCACGTGGAGGAGAAACAGTTCCGCGTTGAACTGTCTGGCAATGTCGATTGCCTGTTTGACGGCCTTGTCCGCGTGGACTGACATGTCGGTCGGAACGAGGATTTTCGTTGGTCTGAACATAGAGTCTTCCTCCTTTCTGCTCACTGGTCATGGGATACTATCCGTGCAATGCAGCATGCTTCTTCTATTTGAATTATGCATCCGTTGGTTGGTTTTGCAACAGGCGGGGCGGCCGGCCGCGTGTCGGTGCGTCTCGGACTCGCGTTGCTTTCATCCGGAACGTGACCGTTGTGAATGGATTGAATAAAGAATTTATTAATATTAAAACTACATTTTATTTAAAGTCAAACAACGGTTGGGGTTGCTTAAATTGTTTTGCGATACAGTTATAAAAGCTAAATAATATCAAATAGATATAATAGATAACAAAAGAAGCGCTACAAGAATACCTCTGTTGGTTATAGTTGTAATAAATATAAATTTTATAAAAACTAAAATTGTTCTTGCTTTGCGTTATATGATGTGGTACACAACGAATACCGTCTGCACACGGCAGGCCCGGTTGTAAGATTAATGTCATCCGGACGATTCCGGAAATCCCGGACTTTGGTTTCGACCAGGCATGAACGCGGCATAAATCGTGAAAAAACAGGCGCTTATTTCGTCCTTCGCCATCGGCGGACCCAACGAAACCCGCATTGAATATTGACAGAGTTCGATATTGGTGCGGGTTTTTTGCTGTACGGCCCATGAGTCTCGGTCGTGGGAACACGCCGGCATCGGAACATATTGGTGTTCCATCCGGATTTTCCGGATGGAGCACCAAGTTACATAACCCAAAAGGAGGAGAATGTATGATTAAGAAGGTCCTCAACGTCAACGGTGTTGAAAGAACGCTTATCGTTGACCAGGAAGAGCTCCTGTCCGATGTTCTGCGCAACCAGCTCCATCTGACCGGGACGAAGGTCGGCTGCGGTACCGGTCAGTGCGGCGCCTGTAACGTGATCGTGAACGGCAAGCTGATCCGTTCCTGCGTTACCAAGATGAAGCGGATCGAAAACTGGTCCACCATCACCACGATTGAAGGGATCGGCACCCCCCTCAATCTCCACCCGCTGCAGAAGGCCTTCATCTTCCATCACGCCATCCAGTGCGGCTTCTGCACCCCCGGTTTCATCGTTTCCGCCAAGGCCCTGCTGGACGAAAACCCCAACCCGACCCGTGAAGATGTCAGGGACTGGTTCCAGAAATACCGCAACGCCTGCCGCTGTACCGGCTACATCATGATCGTCGACGCGGTCATGGACGCCGCCAAGGTGCTGCGCGGTGAATTGTCCGAATCCGCCCTCGAATACAAGCAGCCGGCCGACGGCAGGGTTTACGGTACCCGCATGCCGCGTCCCACCTTCGTTGCCAAGGCCTGCGGTCTGTGGGACTTCGGTGAGGACATGGGCACCCAACTTCCCGAGAACACCCTGCAGTGCGCCTTGGTGCAGCCCAAGGTTTCCCACGCTATCATCAAGGGCATCGACACCTCCGAAGCAGAGAAAATGCCGGGCGTGTTCAAGGTCGTTACCCACAAGGACGTCAAGGGCAAGAACCGCATCACCGGTCTTATCACCTTCCCCACCAACAAGGGTGACGGCTGGGACCGTCCGATCCTCAACGACGACAAGATCTACCAATACGGCGACGTTGTCGCCATCGTCTGCGCCGACACCAGGGAGAACGCCAAGGCAGCCGCCGAGAAAGTCAAGGTCGACCTGGAAGTGCTGCCGGCCTACATGAACGCCCCGGCAGCCATGGCGGACGATGCCATCGAGATCCACCCGGGCACGCCGAATGTCTATTACACGTGCTACGGCAGAAAAGGCGAAGAGGTCAAGCCGATAATCGAAAAGGCGGCACATACCTTTTCGGGTGAATACTACCTCCAGCGCCAGCCCCATATGCCCATAGAGCCTGATGTCGGCTTCGCCTACATCGACGACCAGGGCAGGGTTGTTATCCACTCCAAATCCATCGGTATCCACCTGCACCTCTACATGATCGCCCCGGGCCTCGGCGTCGAGCCCGATCAGATCGTCTTGGTACAGAATCCGACCGGCGCAACCTTCGGCTACAAGTTCAGCCCGACCATGGAAGCCCTCGTAGGCGCCGCCGCCATGGCCACCGGCCGTCCCTGCTTCCTGGGTTATGACTGGTATCAGCAGCAGACCTACACCGGCAAGCGTTCGCCGTCCTACCTCAAAGGTACGATCGCCTGCGATGCGGAAGGCAAGATGCTCGCCATCGAAGCAAGCTGGAACCTCGACCACGGCCCCTATTCGGAATTCGGCGACCTGGTCACCCTGCGTGGACAGCAGTTCGTCGGCGCCGGCTACGACATCAAGAACCTGAGAACCACGGGCAACACCGTCTGCACCAACCACGGCTGGGGCTCCGCATTCCGTGCCTATGGTTCGCCTCAGGCGTTCATGCTCAGCGAATCCCTGGTCGACGAACTTGCCCGGAAAGCCGGATTCGATCCGTTCGAATTCCGCTACAAGAACATCTACCGCCCCGGTGCAACCACTCCGACCGGCCAGGTGCCGGAAGTCTTCTGCTTCGAAGAGATGTTCAACCTGATGCGCCCGAAATACCAGGAAGCAAAGGCCAAGGCCAAGCTGGAATCCACCGATACGATTAAACGCGGTGTGGGCGTCTCCCTCGGCATCTACGGCTGCGGCCTCGACGGCCCCGACACCTCCAACGCCTGGGCCGAGTTGCTCCCCAACGGCGACGTCATGATCGGCAACGCCTGGGAAGACCACGGTCAGGGTTCCGATATGGCTACGGTGGCCTTCGCCCACGAGGCGCTCCGCGCCCTTAACCTGAAACCGTCCCAGATCAGGCTGTCCATGAACGACACCAGCCTCCATCCGAATGCCGGTCCTTCCGGCGGCAGCCGCCAGAACGTGGTCACCGGCAACGCCATCGTCGCTGCATGCAGACTGCTGCTTGACGCCATGAAGAAGGCGGACGGCACCTTCCGTACCTATGACGAGATGGTGAAAGAAAAGATCGCGACCAAGTACGAGGGGAGCTGGACCACCCCGTGCACCCATCAGGACGATGACGGAATCGGCAAACCGTTCTGCATCTACATGTACGCCCTTTTCTGCTCCGAAGTGGCCGTAGACATCACCACCGGCAAGGTTGAAGTCGTGAAGATGACCTATGTCGGCGACAACGGCACGATCACCAACCGCGGCACCGTTGACGGTCAGGTATACGGCGGTCTCGTCCAGGGTATCGGACTCGCCCTCACCGAGGACTTCGAAGACCTGAAGAAACACACCACCCTGATTGGTTCAGGCTTCCCGTTCATCAAGGACGTGCCCGATAACATCGAACTGATCTACGTGGAAACCCCGCGTCCCGACGGCGTGTTCGGACAGGCTGGCGTCGGCGAAGGTCCTCTGACCTCTCCGCACGTCTCCATCATCAACGCCATTCACGATGCTTGTGGTGCCCGCATCAGGTCCCTGCCGGCATATCCGGAGAAGGTCCTGAAGGCCCTCAAGTCGGCGAAGAAAGCATACGATGTCGCCGATGCGATGGCGGACGGCTACATGTCCACGGGCGGCATCGATACGCTGAAGTAGGTTTTATATGAATGACAATACTTTGATTTCATGACGTACATCTCGGGGTGAGCTCGGAAGAAATTACGGGCTCGCCCCGCCTTGTATGTTCTGAAATAGGAAAACCATGAAAATTGCAAATATACACATACTTCCTCGGAGTCCTCCCGAGGTGGACGAGCGGGAAGAAGAGAACGGATGGGCGCGGTGATCCGGGTCGTGGAGGGCTAGGGTCATTCATTCCCATCAAAGAAAAGAGGCGGGCATGTGCCGGGTCGTGGAGGATCGGGTTCATGCCCGCCTGTTTTTTTGCTGTCCTCCGACAGGTGTCGAGAAGGGAGGCGAGCAGTCGCTCCCTGGAATTGCCGGGCCAGGACAGTCGAACAGAGGGTCAATGGATCTCGACCGATCCGGGTCCGTGATGCTTCGGTTTTTTCAGCAGTAACAGGAAGGGGATAACCGCGAGGAAGGCGATGCCGATAACCCAGAAGATATAGTTATAGGCAAGCATTGCGGCCTGCTTCTGCACGATTCCATACAGGATGCCGAGGGCGCTCTTCTGGGCGGTGACCGCGTCCATGCCTTTCGCCATGGCGCCCTGGAGCAGTCCGTCCCAGTGGGTCTGGGCCTGGAGGCTGTATGGGTTGACGTGGGACGCAAGGTTTGTCTGGTAAAACTGGGACATGCGGGAGAGGAGGGTGGTGGCGGTGGCGATGCCGACGCTGCCGCCGATGTTGCGCAGCAGGTTGTTGATGCCGGTGGCGTTGCCCATTTCCATTCTCGGGATGGTGGAAAGGGTGATGGTGATGAGTGGAACGAAGATCATGCCGAGGCCGACCCCGAGGACGATGCGCGGCCAGACGAAGACCGGGTAGGAGGCATCGAGGGCGAAGCCCTGCATCATGAACATGGATAAGGCCCCCAGGATGAGACCGGCCAGCACCACCCACCGGCCGTCGTACTTCTGGATCAGCGCGCCGACCACCGGCATGGCGACGAGGGTGGCGACACCGCCCGGCGCCAGCACCATGCCGGCCATGGTGGCGCTGTACCCCATGAGGGTCTGGAGGAAGAGGGGAATCATCACGATGGAGCCGTAGAGGCAGAACCCGACGATGAACATGATCAGGTTGCCGGACGAGAAGGAAATGTCCTTGAACAGGCGGAGGTTTACTATGGGGTGCTCGTGCTTCAGCTCGACATAGAAGAACAGGAGCAGCGACAGGGCCGAGATGAGGGAAAAGATGATGATGAACGAGGAGTTGAACCAGTCGTCCTGTTGTCCCTTGTCCAGCACCACCTGCAGCGAGCCGATCCCCAGCACCAGAAAGGTGAGCCCCCAGTAGTCGACTGCTGCCCTGATCCGCTTGAGATAGCCGGGATCGAAGATGAAATAGTTCACCATTATCACGGCTATGACGCCCACCGGTACGTTGATGTAGAAGATCCAGCGCCAGCTCATGTTGTCGGTGATCCAGCCGCCGAGCGTGGGGCCCACCACGGGACCGAACATTGCTCCGACCCCGAAGATCGCCATGGCCATCCCCTGCTCGCCGGGAGGGAACGATTCCATCAGTATCGCCTGGCTGATGGGGATGAGCGCCCCTCCGGCAGCGCCCTGCACGACCCGGAAAAAGATGAGCGACCCCAGGTTGGGGGCCGCTCCGCATAAGAAGGAAGAGAGGGTGAAGAGGACGATGCAGCTGATGAGGAAACGTTTACGGCCGAAGAAACGGGACAGCCAGCCCGTCATGGGAAGCACCACGGCATTGCTCACCAGGTAGGAGGTGATGACCCAGGTGACCTCGTCGGTGCCGGCATTGAGGCTCCCCTGCATGTGGGGCAGGGCCACGTTGGCCACCGAGGTATCGACGATCTCCATGAAGGTCGGTACCATTACGGCAATGGTTATGAGCCATTTATTGACGGTTCGAGTTGCGGATTCCATGGCGTCTGAATGGCAGGGGCGCACCTTGGTCCGCCCGGCAGTGTTCTGTTAACTCTCCGCAGACCTGCCGGGTTTTGCAAAACCCGGCAGGTCTGCGTCTATTACGGAAGATTTGGGGATTATCGGAACAGGTCTCCCAGTATGCTTCCCAGCTTGCGCTCCGTCAGGATGACGGGCACGACGCTCATTCCCACGCGGAGTAAGCGTTGAGGATCGCTGGAGGAGTCGATCTGGATCTTTACCGGGATCCGCTGGACCACCTTCACGTAGTTGCCGGTGGCGTTTTCCGGAGGGAGCAGGGAAAAGGCCGCGCCGGTGCCCGCCATGATGCTGTCCACCTTGCCGGTGAAGGTTATGCCCGGGTAGGTGTCCACCTCGAACTCCACCTTCTGCCCGGGACGGACGTGTCCCAGCTGGCTTTCCTTGTAGTTGGCGGTGATCCAGGCATCGTCCAGCTGCACCAGCGCCATGAGGGGCTGTCCTGCCTGGATGTTGTTGCCCGGCTCAACCGACTTCTTGGTGATGTAACCGTTGGCTGGCGCATGGATCCTGGTATATGACAGGTTCCTTCCGGCTTCTTCCAGTTCCGCCCTTTTCCTGACAATCTGGGCGTCCTTCCCCCCGTTCCCGGTCAGGCCGAGCAGCGCCAGTGCCCTGCGGACCGAGCTCTCGGTTTCCGCCAGCCTGGCTGCCGCCACCTTGCGGGCTGTCTCCAGTTTGTCGAGCTGCTCCTTCGGAATTACTTCCTTTTGATACAGCGCCCTTCCCCTGGCCAGATCCAGGTCGGCCTGTTCCAGCCTGGCCCGGTCCGAATTGACCGCCGCCTTTGCAGCCTCCACCTGGGCATAGGTGCTCGAAGTCTCGTTCTTGGCCATGTCGAGCTGGGCCGTGTAGTTTTCCACCCTGGTCCGGTAATCGGCCGGATCCAGTTCGACCAGGAGTTCGCCCTTTTTCACGAATTGATTGTCGCGCACCATGACGCGCGCAACGTGCCCCGGAACCCTGGAGGAGATGGAGTAGATGCGGGACTCGATGAAGGCGTTGTCCGTCTCCACGTGGGTCTTGCTCCGGATCCAGAGATGCATCCCCACCGCGAATGCGACCACAAACAGGACGAGCAGGATGACCGCCGCCCGCTTCCTGGTGCCGTTGCCGCCCTTCTTCGGGGGGGATTCGGGGTTTCTGTTGTCGTTCTTGTCGCTTGTCTGTTCTTCAGCCATCAGTTCCTCCCTCAAAAAAGGTTACAGTTCACCCTTTGCTTTCTTTATGCGCGCCACTGCCACCTGATAATCGAAGACCGCCCGGTAGTACTCGGTTCTGGTCCTGGTCAGAAGGGTCTGGGCGTCGATCACGTCGGTTGCGGTGCCCACGTGCTCCTGGTACCGATCCTTGTTGATCCGGAGGTTTTCTTCCCCCCGCTCCACCGACTTCTCGGTGGTGCGAATCCGTTCGGAAGCGATGCGGGCGTCGTTTGCGGCGGTATCGTATTCCAGGCGGATGCCGGCCTCCAGCTGCCGCAGCTGCTCCTCGTCGCGGGAACGGGATTGCACCGCCTGGCGATAGCGGGAGGTGGTGGCCAGACCGTCGAAGAGGTTTATCCTGAGCCCCACCGTGGCGTAGAGAATGACCTGCTCCTGGACCCGGTCGTTCTCCACGTAATCGGCGCCCAGCCGGGCGAACAGTTCGGGGAAATAGTGGCCCCTGCTTTCCTTCACCGTCATCTCGTCGGCGACGATTCCCTTGCGGAGGGCCTTGATCTCGGCCCGGTTTTCAGGGGAAAATCCCGTGTCTCCATCCGTCGGCACGGCATCGGCGGAGGCCGCCTCCTCCAGGTCGGCGCGGAAGGAGGCCGGCCTGCCGGTCAGGTAGTTGAGATAGAGCCAGCCGTTTTCCACCCGGTTCGCCATCATGAGCCGTTGCTGCGTGCTGTTGGCCAGCTGCACCTCGGCCTGCAGCAGGTCGTTGCGGGTCACCACCCCCTGCTCGAAGAGGTTCTTGGCAATCCGCAGATGGTCCGCCATCTGGGCGACCTCCTCATCTGCCGCCTGCAGGAGTTTGGCCGATTCCAGTATTCCGTAGTAGGCCCGCACCACCTGGAGAAAGACATCTTTTTCGTAGGCCGTATAGCTGAAGGACGAGGCGTCGCGGAGCGCCTTCGCCCTGTCGAGACGGGCCGAGGTCCGCCCGAAGTCGTACAGGGTCTGTTCCACGGTCACCGAGGTGAAAGCGAAGTTGGGCTGCTGGGTCTCCAGCGAGCGGCCCTGGAAATGTATGGACTGCGGTTCCTGCTGCACCGTGTACCCCCCTTGCAGGTTGAGACGGGGCAGGAACCCGCTCCGTGCGACGCCTATCTCCTCGGCGGCGATCCGTTCGTCGAATTTTGCGACCTTGAGGTCGGGATTCGCCCCGGCGGCCATCCCGAGGCATTGTCTGAGCGTAAGCGTCTCGGCGCGCACTCCCGCGGGTAGCATGGAGATGAAAAGGAGTACAAGGATGGATCTCTGCATCATGTGGATTCCTCTCTGTCTGCGGCGTATGAATCGGTGACTGGAAAAATTACGGCGCATACCTCGGTCTTCTCAGAAAGAACAGGAACGGGATGATGACCAGGAAGGCGAGGCCGATTATCCAGAAGATATAGGTATAGGCGAGCAGCCCCGCCTCCCGGCCCACCACCCGGTAGAGGACCCCCAGGGCCGCTTTCTGGGAAGTGACCGCGTCCATGCCGCGCCCCATGGCCGCTTCGGTCAGCTCCCTCAAGCGGGACTGGACCACCGGGTTGTAGGGATTCACGTGGCCTGCCAGGTTTGCCTGGTAGAACTGGGCCAGCCGGGTCAGCATGGTGGCCGACAAGGCGATGCCCACGCTGCCGCCGATGTTGCGCAGCAGGTTGTACATGCCGGTGGCGTTCCCCATTTCCACCCGCGGGATGTTGGCAAGAGTGGCCCGGGTCAGCGGCGGGAAGATCATCCCCAGGGCCGCGCCGAGCATGACCCTGGGCCACATGAAATCCCAGTAGGACGCTTCCAGGGTGAATCCCCGCATGAGGAACAGCGACACCGCACCGAGCGCGAGTCCGGCCAGGATTATCCTCCTGCCGCTGCGGCGCCGGATGTAGGCCCCGACGATGGGCATGACGATGACCGAGGCGATACCGCCGGGGGCCATGACCAGTCCGGCCATGGTGGCGCTGTAGCCCATCAGGGTCTGGAGAAACAGCGGGAGCATCACCACCGAGCCGTACAGGCAGAAGCCGACCATGAACATGATGAAGTTCCCCGACGCGAAGGCCGCGTCCTTGAACAGCCGCAGGTTGACGATGGGGTGCTCGTGCTTCAGCTCCGCATAGACGAACAGGATCAGTGAAATCACGGAAATAATCGAGAAAGTGATGATGAACGACGAGCTGAACCAGTCGTCCTGCTGTCCCTTGTCCAGCACCACCTGGAGCGAGCCGATCCCCAGGGTCAGGAGCGCAAGTCCCCAGTAGTCGATGCTTGCCTTGCCCCGTTTCAGATAGGACGGGTCGAAGATGAAGTACCTGGCCATGATGACCGCCAGGACCCCCACCGGAATGTTAATATAGAAGATCCAGCGCCAGGTGAGGTTGTCTGTTATCCAGCCCCCGAGGGTGGGCCCCACCACCGGGCCGAACATGGCGCCGATGCCGAAGATGGCCATTGCCATGCCCCCCTCCTGTGGAGGGAACGATTCCATCATGATGGCCTGGCTCATGGGGATAAGCGCCCCTCCGGCGGCCCCCTGCACGATCCGGAAGAACACCAGGGTCGCCAGGTTGGGGGCCGTGCCGCACAGGATTGACGCCAGGGTGAACAGGACGATGCAGGAGATCAGGAAGCGCTTTCTGCCGAACATGCGGGCCAGCCAGCCGGTCATGGGCATGATGACCGCGTTGCTGATCAGGTACGATGTCAGCACCCAGGTCACCTCGTCGGTTCCCGCGTTGAGGCTTCCCTGCATGTGCGGCAGCGCCACGTTGGCGATGGATGTGTCCACGATCTCCATGAAGGCCGGGATCATCACCGTCAGGGTGATCAGCCATTTGTTCACTCTTGGCGGCGACCCGTTCATGCGTGCGGCCGCTCCCGGCGGCAACGGCTTTCCGAGATGCCGTTCAGGGCGTGCATGCTGAAAAACATGATCTGGCCGGTGATCATCTCGACATCCTCATGGTTGAATTTCTGTTCCGGGGCCATGCGGCGTATCACGGGCCGGCTGAACAGGTAGAACAGGCATTGGCTGATGATGCTCCTGGCGCAGGCGAGCACCAGTTCCTCCTCAACCTGTTCGCCCAGGAGGGGGCGCACGATGTCTACCAGCTGCCCGAACATGATGCGGATACCCTCGTCGATCAGCATGTCGAGCGCGGTGGTCGGTTCCACCAGCTCGCGCATGACCAGTGTGCCGAAACCGAGGTTCCGCTCGTCGCAGGAGGTGCGGAGCAGGAAGGAGCGGATAAAGGCGTGCAGCCGCTGCTCCGGCGCCGCACCGTCGGCCAGGCCGTAGGTGGGGGGGTACCGGTCATAGGCGCAGCTGCGCGCGTAGAGGAGAACCTCGCGGTAGAGCCTTTCCTTGTTGCCGAAATGGTAATTGACGGCCGCCAGATTGACCTGGGCCCGACCGCAGATCATGCGGATGGTGGTGGCTGCGTAACCGTGTTCGGCAAAGACCACGGCGGCGGCCTCCAGAATCCTGCCGCGGGTTTCGGTGGTTTCGTTCTCCATGGCGCTTCCCGGTCGGATGGGGTGTTCGAACGAACGTTCGAAACGTTTGTATCAAACATCTGTTTGAATGGCAAGCGGAAAGCCGGCAGCGGAAGCCGCTCTGTCGGAGGAGGCCCGCAGGGCTGTTACTATGCGGAAATTGTATGGCGGCGACGGCCGGGTGAGGGAGAGATTTCGTCCCGGAGGGACAGGATGACGTTAGCCCGGCGATTCATCGCCGGGATGTCTTGGTTTCCGCCGCGACCCGTCACGTACGTGACGTCGGGAAGTCCGCGAATCGTTACCGGGGGATGAATCCCCTGGCTAAGATCGACGGTCCCCATGGGACCTGAAAGCTGTGTACAAATGTGAGTGCAGGCATACCTACTGCGGCAGTTCCGGCGTGACCGGTTCGGAAGTCGCCATGCGGGCCGAGGAGTGAGCCCCCTGGACGACCGGAGAAGAGACGGCGACAGCCGGCGGTGCTTCCGTCCGGACATAGAGCCGGCGGTATACCTCCATTCCGGCCAGGACCTTTTTCACGTATTCGCGGGTTTCGGGGTAGGGGATGCTCTCGATGAACTCGTCCTCCCGGAGGCCGGCGAAGTTCTTCCGCCAGCGTGTGACCGGTGTGGCGCCGGCGTTGTAAGCGGCGACCGCTGAAACCAGGTCCCCGTTGAAGCGGGTCAGCAGGTGCTTCAGGTGGCGGGTCCCAAGCCTGACGTTCAGGTCGGGGCGGGTGAGCGCGGCTGCGGTAACAGGGTCCTTCAGGTCTTTGCCCGTGTCCCTGGCGGTGGCCGGCATCAGCTGCATGAGTCCCAGGGCGCCCACGGGGGAGCGGGCGGTCGGTGAAAAATTGCTCTCGGCGCGGATCAGGGCAAAGGCCAGGCTCTGGTCGACACCGGTGTTCGACGAGTGACGGGTCACCTCCTCCCTGAAGGCTGCCGGATAGAGGACGGCCCAGACCTGGCGGGAACCGACGTCCCGTCTGAGCAGGGCGGACTGCGGGAAGAGGGCCATGGCCAGGTGGTAGTCTTCCATGGCCAGATACAGTCCGGCCAGTTCCATGGCGTTGCGCGGACGGGAACCGGCACGTCCCCGGACCGCCCTTATCTCCATGCGGGCCTCTTCGTAGAGGCCGAGGGAGATGAGCGCCTTGGCCCTGTCATAGCCGTCCGGCAACGGAAGGGACGTGAGCGCGCCATGACCGAGGAGCGGAATGCGGCCGCTCCGTACGCCCGTCTCCTTCTCGACGTTCAGCGCGTAGTAGCCTGCCGGGAACTCCTCGATGAGCGCTGCCCGGACCTGCCGGGCGGCTTCCCGTGACCCGGCTGCCTCCAGGGCACGTCCCTTCCAGTAGAGCGCTTTTTCCCGGTAGGCCGGGTTGCCCGCGGCCCGTGCGAAACCGTCGGCCGCCTCACGATAGCCGCCGGACAGATAGAGGCTCCAGGCGACCTCCCAGAGAGCCCGCGGCAGGTGACTGGACGAGGGATAGTCGGTTGCGAGCCTCCTGAACAGCGCCATGGCCTCGCGGCGCTCTCCCGCGTTTTTCCTGATCATGGCCGCCTGGAACAGGGCATCGTCGGCCAGGTCCGAGCCGGGACTGTTCTCGGCCAGCTTCAGGAAGGCCGCCTCCGCGTCCCTGTCCCGGCCGTTCCGGTCGAGGACGCAGGCGTGCCAGTAGGCCGCCTCGACGGCGTATTCGGGATACGGGCTCTGCGGCGAGGAAAGGCGGGCAAACGCCTCCTCGGCCTCACGGTTGCGTTTCGCGCGGTACAGTGCCATGGCGGTCTTGAAGGCGTGACGTCCCCGCAGCTGCTCCGGAAGGGATTCGGGGGGGATTGCGGAAAGTGTCGACGCCGCTTCGTTGTAGCTGCGCCTGTCCAGAAGGACCAGACCGCGCTTCAGGAGTTCTTCACCGGTGTAGGGCGTCACGGCGATGCCCGTTCCTGCGAGCCTCGCCAGGTCGGCCTCGGCTTCGGCCGCCACCCCTTTGCCGGGGTGGGCGAGCCAGAGCGCCCGCAACTCGCGGACCGCGCCGTCCGGGTCGCCGAGCCTTTCGCGGCAGACGGCCGCGCGATGGAGCGCCTTGGGGGTATCGTTGCCGGCAGGGTATGCCTCGGCATAACGCCGGCAGGACTCCAGCGCCCCCTGGTAGTCGCCCTTGCGGAACAGCAGGTCGCCGGAGAGCAGCAGCGCGGAGCGGACCAGAGGGCTCTCCGGGTACTCCTTCCCCAGTCGGTCGAGCAACTGGAGCGCCTCCTCGAAGCGCGACAGACGGGAGAGGGCCGAGGCGCGGTAGTAGAGCGAAAAGTCGCCCAGGAGGGGAAACCCGTCCGCGGCGCCTGCCAGTGAACGCTCGGCCTCGTCCCACTTTTCAAGACGATATGCCGCCACCCCGAGCACGAAGTCCCGCGTCACGGTGGGGCGGGCCTGGAGCGCATACTCCCGTGCCCTCGAATACTCCTTCTTCTTCAGCTTCTCCGACACCGGCAGGAGCGACTCGTCGCTGAAGTCGTAGAGCGATGCCCTGGAGGCGGAGATGGAAAGGAGCAGGGCGGTCAGCAACAGCAGGCAATGACGATACAAAACGGATTTCCCCTTTTACGGCTGGTTAAAAAATTCTGAGCAATGATTGTGATTGTATATAATTGTATGCATTGCGGCAACCGGTAAAATTTAGATAGTTTCCATCCGGAAAGTGCCGGTTCGGGACGGACCGGAACTTTCCCGGAGCCCCTCGTAATCGGACGCGGGACGGCACCGGAATTATGGCCTTCATACCGAAACAGGCTGCTACCCTCGAACATGCATGGGTTCCGCACGAGAGGCTCTGTGAAAGCCCCGGTCCGTCCCTCGCGCGAATTATCCAGGAGTTTCCGGATGGAAACCAGATACGCTATCGCAAAGGAAGTTTGATAAAAGGTCGGAAGTTTGTCTGTGGATTCGTGGGATTTTTTGAGAAAATATGGGCACGATGGCGGAATAGTTGATATAAAGAGTGACAACCCCTCCCAGCCTCCCCTTAAGCTAAGGGGAAGAGCAAGGCTCTCTCCTGAAGATAGTGCTCCTCCTCTTATAGATAAGAGAGGGGTGGTGGGAGTTATGATGATTCGATAAAGGAGCCCCGATGAAAAAAGAAACGGTAACCGGCAGATTGTCCTGCCACCGGGACGGCTACGGATTCGTCATCCCGGATGACGGCGGCGAGGACCTGTTCATCCCGGCTAGGTACCTGCGGGAGAACCTGCACGGGGACCGGGTCAGGGCCGCAGTGGAGCCCCACCGCGGGCGCGGCGGACGGGAGGGGCGGATCGTGGAGACCCTCGAACGGGGTGTCTCCACCATAGTCGGCCGTTACGAGACTTCCGGGGCGGCCGCCTTCGTGGTCCCCGACGAAACCAGGATCACCTGCCGGATAGCGATCCCCTCCGCGGCACGGGGAGGAGCACGAAACGGCCAGACCGTGGTGGCGCAGATAACCGCCTACCCGCGGGAGGGGCGCGACGCTGCTGGACGCGTGATCGAGGTCCTCGGCCGTCCGGACGACCCGGAGGTGGAGGTGCTGGCCATCGTGCGCAAGCACGGGCTCCCCTGCCTCTTTCCTGACGAGGTGCTTGCCGAGGCCGGCGCCGTACCGGGAAACGTCACCGACGACGACCGGCAGGGGCGGGTCGATCTGCGGCACGAGACCACGGTGACCATCGACGGTGAAACGGCCCGGGACTTCGACGACGCTGTCTCCGTGACCAGGGAGGAGGGTGGAACCATCCTCCTCAAGGTATCGATTGCCGATGTCTCCCATTACGTGAAACCGGGCTCTCCGCTCGATCTGGAGGCGCTGAACCGCGGCACGTCGGTCTATTTCCCCGACCGCTGTATCCCCATGCTGCCCGAGGTGCTGTCCAACGGCATCTGCTCCCTGAACCCCGGCGAGGAACGGCTCACCGTCACCGCCGCGATGCGGTTCGACCGGGAGGGGGAGCTGCTGGAGGCGGCCTTTTATCCGAGCGTCATCAGGAGTGACCAGCGTCTCACCTACACCGAGGTCAAGGAGATCCTGGTTGACCGCAGGAAGGAAACGATCGCCCGCCACCGTTCGCTGCTCGGGGACCTGAGCACCATGGAGGAACTGGCCCTGAGGCTCAGGGAAAAGCGGCGCAGGAGGGGGAGCATCGATTTCGACCTGCCGGAACCGGAGATCGTCCTCGACCTGCAGGGGCGGCCGGAGTCCATCGGCAGGGCCGAGCGCAACCTGGCCCACTCCATCATCGAGGAGTTCATGCTGGCGGCCAACGAAGCGGTGGCCGCATACCTGGAAGAGCGGGGCGTCCCCTGTCTCTACCGGGTCCACGAGCCGCCCGACCCTCTGAAGCTCAGGGACCTGCGGGACTTCATCAAGCCCCTCGGTCTCTCCTTCCGGATGAAGGGTGACAAGGTGGTCCCTGAGGAGCTCCAGCGGCTCCTGGCCGCCGTAGACGGCAGGCCCGAGGAGAAGATGGTGAACGAGATCCTGCTGCGCTGCATGAAACAGGCGCGCTACGCTGCCGAAAACCTCGGCCACTTCGGCCTTGCTTCTCCCTGCTATCTCCATTTCACCTCTCCCATCCGCCGCTACCCTGATCTGGTGGTCCACCGGACCCTGAAGCAGGTCCTGGCTGGAGGGATGAAGAAGCGCGAACAAAAGGCCCTTGCCGCCCGCATGCCCGAGATCGCCGAGCTGACCAGCCGCCGGGAACGGACCGCCATGGAGGCGGAGCGGGAGATTGTGGACCTGAAGCGGCTCCAGTACATGGAAGACCGGGTCGGCGAAGACTTTGACGGTTTCATCACCGGGGTCGCCTCCTTCGGTTTCTTCGTGGAGCTGGGCGAGTTCCTGGTGGAAGGGCTGGTCCACGTCACGGCCCTGGGCGATGACTTCTACCGCCTGCTGGAGAAGCAGCATACCCTGGTCGGCGAGAAGAGCGGCAGGAAGTACCGTATCGGCGACCGGGTGCAGGTGCGCGTGGATGCGGTGAGCCGGGTCAAGAGGCGCATCGAGCTCTCCTTGGCCGATGTCCCTCGCAAGACCGCCGCGGTGGGGATCGCGTCCCGGCCGAAGAGCGGTAAAAGGTCGGCGTCTTCAGCCCCACGGGCCGAAAAGGGGCGGGGGAGAGGCCCCCGCGGCGGCGGAAGGAGGCGGTGAAAGCGGTTGCGTATCCTTGCGCGGCTATGCTATTGTTTCCGCTGTTTCTGCGGGTTTTTACGCGCCATTTACAATCACTTCGGGGCTCAGAATGACTGACGAGAAGTTCCTCCCCTTCATTGAGCATCTGGCCGAGCTCAGGAAGCGGCTTATCATCATCATCATCGGTGTGGTCATCGGCATGGGAGTCGCCTGGAACGTGTCCGACGACATCCTTGGGTTCATCGAGAAGCCGATTACCGGACATACCTACCTGACCGGGCTGAAACAGCGGGTCTACCAGGAGATGAGGGAGCGTTACCCAGCCATATACGCACGATTCGACCTGGAAAAGGAAGCGGCCGCCGTGGTCAAGGATCGCAAGCTCAACTACAGCGCTCCGCTGGAGCCCTTCTTCATCCAGTGCAAGATAGCACTCATCGCCGGCTTCATCCTGGCGCTGCCGCTGGTGTTCCACCAGGTCTGGATGTTCGTGGCGCCGGGCCTCACGGCCAGGGAGCGGCGGCTGACCGTCCCCTTCGTTCTTACCGCCACCTTCAGCTTCTGCCTGGGCGCCGCCTTTTTTCTGACGATCATCTGGCCGGTCATCATCAATTTTTCCCTCTCCTACGAAACCGCCGGGCTCCAGAGCTGGTTCAACCTGAGCGCCTACGTGAACTTCTGTCTGCGCCTGATCCTGATTTTCGGCCTGATCTTCGAGCTGCCGATCCTGACCATCGTCCTGTCGCGCTTCGGCCTGGTCACCGGCAGGCGGCTTGCGGCGTGGAGAAAATACGCGGTCCTGGCCAGCGCCATCATAGCGGCCTTCCATGCCGACCTCATAACCATGATCGTGGTGATGATCCCGCTCTATGCCATGTACGAGGTGAGCATCTGGGTGGCATACCTGTTTGGCAGGAGGAAAAGGGCCGGCAGGGCAGCGGGGGCCGAGGGATGATTGTCTTCAGGGATGTGGCGGAGATTTCCGGCCCGCTTTCCAACGCGGTGGTTACGGTGGGGAACTTCGACGGGGTGCACCAGGGCCACCGTGAGATTTTCCGCAGGGTCAGGGCGGCAGCAACGAAATCCGGAGGGGTCTCGGTGGTGGTCACTTTCATCCCCCATCCACTGAAGGTCCTGTCCCCGGAGCGCGACTTCAGGCTGATCACCACCTACGCCGAAAAGGAGCGGCTCATCGCCGAGTCGGGCATCGACTGTCTGGTCACGCTCCCGTTTTCACGTGAATTCGCCGCACTACCGGCAGCTGTTTTCGTACGCGACGTACTCGTCGGCCGGATCGGCATGAAGCGGCTCGTCGTCGGGTACGATTACGCATTCGGCCGGAACCGGGAAGGAGGCGTCGAACTCCTCGGGCGGATGGGCAGGGAAATGAACTTCAGCGTGGAAGTGCTCGATCAGATAGGCGACGGTGAGACCGGCTTCAGCAGCAGCATGGTCAGGGAGCGCATCGGGGCAGGCGATGTCAGGGGGGTTGCACCCCTGCTGGGGAGACATTTTTCCGTGGGCGGGACCGTGGTCCACGGTCTGCACCGGGGGAGGAAGATCGGTTTTCCCACGGCCAATATCGAGGCCGAGGAGGAACTTCTGCCTCAACCGGGGGTCTATGCGGTCAAGGTGGAATGGAACGGCGTCGTGCGCGACGGGGCCTGCAATATCGGCGACAACCCGACCTTCCGGGGGACAAGGCTGACCGTAGAGGTCCATGTGCTGGACTTCGAAGGCGACCTCTACGGCAAGACCCTCAGGATTCACTTCATCGAGAGGATCAGGGAGGAGCGGAAGTACCCCGACGTCCTCTCCCTGATCGAGGCCATCCAGGACGACGTGGCCCGTTGCCGGGACATCCTGCGCGACGTCTCGCTGATACCTTGCCATGACTGAGACGAACGCGAAGGTGGCCGTCACCAGTCCCGTCGGCGGGTCCGGGTGGAAGTTCTGGCTCGGCATCGGCGTCAGCGCGTTTTTCCTTTTCCTCATGTTCCGCTCCATCGACGGCGCCGGGCTGCTGGCCGCGCTGCGGGAGATGGACGGCCGGTTCCTGGCGCCCGCCGTGGCCTCCACCCTGCTGAGCTATTACCTGCGGGCCTGGCGCTGGAAGCTCCTGCTTGAAACGGAAAAGGACGCGTCCATGCGTAACCTTTTCCACGCGACCACAATCGGTTACATGGCCAACAATCTCCTCCCGGCCAGGATAGGAGAGCTGGTGCGGGTCTACGTGCTGGGGGAACGGGAGGGGATCGACAAGGGGACCGTGTTCGCCTCCCTGGTGCTGGACAGGCTGTTCGACGGGTTCTCGGTCCTGTGCATACTCCTGCTGACCCTGTTCACGCTCCGTCTTCCGGGTGACGACGGTGGGGTCCGCACCGCCCTGGTGACCGGCGGATACCTGACAGTCGCGGCCTACTTGGTTGTCCTGGGTTTCCTGGTCCTCCTGAAGCGGAGGACCGCGGCCACGCTTCGCCTTGCCGGAAAAATCCTGAAACCCTTGCCGGCGCGGGTGTCGGAAAAGGTCGTTCCGCTGCTCGACTCCTTCATCGGCGGGATTCGTCTCTCCTCCCGGCCCGGCAACCTTGCCGGCCTGGCAATATCCTCGGTGCTCATCTGGCTTTTCGCGGTCTGGCCCATCGACCTTGCCCTCCGCTCCTTCGACGTGGTTCTCCCGCTGACCGCCTCCCTGTTCATCATGGTCCTGCTGGTGGTGGCGGTCATGCTTCCCGCGTCGCCCGGCTATATCGGAACCTATCACTATGCCTGCTTCAAGGCCCTGACCTTCTACGGCGTTTCCGGGGAACAGGCCATGGCCGTGGCCCTGGTGATACATGCCTTGAATTTCTTTCCCATTACCTTTCTGGGGCTCTACTACCTGGCACGGGACAGGATGTCGCTGTCGGGACTGGGGGGAGGCAAATCCGACCACCCTCCATCCCCTTCCCGATCCGGGACGGAGCCCCGTCTGGACGCAGGTGGCAAAGAAGCGAAGGGAACCGACAAGACATGACGCGTGAGACCTGCCGGGTTTTCGAAACTTGGCAGGTCCGGCTTCCTGATGGTTGCATCGAGGACAAACCGAAAGGTCCGGCGTGAGTAAAAATACCTTCTTCAATTCAGTGGATACCTTCGCGATCCTTTCCGTGGTCGTGCCTCTGTCCGTCTATCTCCTGACCCTGGCACCGTCGGTGACCTTTTTCGACAGCGGCGAGTTCATCGCCGCCGTCTCTTCGCTGGGCTCGGCCCATTCCCCGGGCTATCCCCTGTTCATCAACTACGCCAAGCCGTTCTGCTGGCTCCCCTTCGGCAACATCGCCTTCCGGGTCAACTTCGCGACCGCGCTTTCGGCCGCGCTGGCGTGCCTCGGGGTCTATATTCTCACCCTCCGGCTGCTGACGGATGAAGGACCGGTCCCCGGCGGCCGGATGGGAGAGCTTCTGAAGAAGGCCGCCGCGCTGGCGGCGAGCCTCGCCTTTGCCTTCTCCCCCCGCCTCTGGCTCCAGTCCAACCACGACAAGCCTTACCCGCTGCTGGCGTTCCTGGCCGCACTGGTGTTCTGGCTGCTGCTCAGGTGGCGGACGGAATACCGGCTTGGGAACGAGCGTCCCGGCGACGTCTACCTGGGGGCGTTTCTCTGCGGGCTCGGCATGGGCGCGCACCAGACCATGGTCCTGCTGCTTCCCTCGATTGCATTCCTGGTTCTCTACACGGACTGGAGGCTCATTACCCGGTTCAGGGAACAGGTTTTGTCCGTGACGTCATTCTGGCTCGGTTTTGCAGTCTATCTTCACCAGCCTGTCCGGGCAACCCGGGATCCCCTAATGAACTGGGGCGACGTGGATACGCTCTCCCGTTTCCTCTGGCACTTTCTCCGCAAGGGGTACCCGGTGGAGCGGGTCGACCGGGACCTGGCCCTGTTGCTGAAGCAGCTCGCGGCATTCAACATAGTTCACGAATTTACCGCAGCGGGGCTCTTTCTCCTGCTGGTCGGCGCCGTTGCCTTCCGCAGGCAGTGCACGGCGTTCATTATCGCATTCGGGACAGCGGTGCTGACCTTTCTCGCATTCATCGTAGGCTACCAGAATACCCCGGCGGAAACCGTCTTCCTCACCGAGGAGTTCTTCACCCCTCTCTACCTGCTGGCGGCGGTCTTTATGGGGCTCGGCCTCTTTGCCCTGGCCGGTACGCTTGCCGAGTCCATTTCCCGCAGGCTCTGGAGCCCGTTTTCCCCGGGCTCGGGCGATGAGCGGGAACCCGGACGGGGGAGGACTGTTGCCGGGCGCCTGGCCGGCCTGGCGCTCTGCGGCATGCTGCTGCTTCTGGTGGTCGCGCTTCCGGCGCTGCAGTGCGCGGCCAATTACCAGCCCAACAACCAGCGGAAAAACTATCTGGCCTACGACTATGCCCAGAATACCTTCCGCTCCCTGCCCCACGGGACCGCCCTGTTCACCTGGGGGGACAGCGGCGCCTTTCCCCTCTGGTACCTGCAGGGGGTGGAGAGGATGCGGGAGGACCTCTCGCTGCTGCACGTCCCCCACCTCCAGTTCGACTGGTACCTGGACTCATTCCCGGACCTCTTCCGGGACAGCGTGCTGCGGAGTGGGCTGGCCGCCTCGGCGCCGCTGCGTGACGTCCTCCTTATGGCCATGAAGGAGCAGGCTGCGAACCGGCCGGTTTTTGTCGATTTCTCTACCCGCTATTCGGTGGAGTTGCCCGGGTCTGCCTTGCGGCAGCAGGGGATATGCTACCAGGTGACTGAGAGCGCTCAAGGAACGCCGCATCCGCCGGATACCGACGTATGGGAGCTGTACTCGCTGCGGGGCGTGCTTACCGATCCCGTCCCCTTCCTGGACCTGGATTCGATCAAGGCGGTACGGATTTATGCATACAGCAGACTGGAGGCCGGGGAGACCCTCGTGTCTCTGGGCCGCATGGGTGAGGGACGGGCCGAGCTGAGACTGGCGGAGACCATAGACCCGGACCTGCGGCAGGAGGCCCGGCGCATACTGCTTGAACACGGAGCGGCGAGATGATAAGGATTACGGGCAAAACAAGAGTGCTGGGTATTGTCGGCTGGCCGGTGGGCCACTCTCTCTCCCCTGCCATGCACAACGCCGCCATAGCCGCGCTGGGCATCGATTATATCTACGTGCCGTTCCCGGTGGAGCCGGAGTGCCTCGGCCCGGCCGTGGAGGGGCTGAGGAGGCTGGGCGTATGGGGGTTCAACGTGACCATACCCCACAAGTCCGCCATCATCCCCTTTCTCGACAGGGTGTCGCGGGAGGCCGGGCTGTGCGGGGCCGTGAATACGGTGCGTCGTGATGGGGACCTGCTGGTCGGCCACAACACCGACGGCGCCGGATTCCTGGCGTCCCTGCGGGAGGACCTGGGCTTCGACCCCCGCGGCGCGGCGATCCTGGTCCTCGGGGCCGGCGGCGCCGCGCTGGGGGCGGTCGCGGCCTTGTCAGGGGCGGGTGCGGCCAGGATCATTGTCGCCAACAGGACCGCCGAGCGGGGCGCGTCCCTGGTGGAGAGGTTCCGCCCGGTCTTCGGAGGGGTGGGGTTCTCGCTCTCGTCCCTGTGTCCCGGGGAATTGGTGGGGCATCTGCGGACGATCGATCTGCTGGTCAACACCACGTCGGTCGGTATGAACGGGACGCGGTTCGAGGACCTTCCCCTGGCGGAACTGCGGTCAGGCGGACGGGTGTACGACATGGTGTACGCGCCGGCCGAGACACCGCTCCTGGCAGCCGCGCGGGAGCGGGGACTGACGTGCGCGAACGGGCTCGGCATGCTGGCCTCCCAGGGGGAGGCGGCCTTTTCACTCTGGACCGGCATCGAGCCGCCCGCCGGTCTCATGAAAATCACCTTGCGCAGAGAACTTGAAGGATAACAAAGCCTTGACAATGGCATCGGTTTCAAAATAGTATGCAGCAGTTATCACCAGCCCGTCCGTAAATCCGAGGTCCGAATGCAACCGAGCCGGCTGGGCGAGCTCCTCGTCCGGAGCAGCCTGATTACACGCGAACAATTAATGAAAGCTCTCGAGGAGCAGAAAAGCTCCGGGGGGCAGCTCAGGCTCGGCTCGATTCTCATCAGGGACAGCCATATCAGCGAATCCGAGCTGACGGCGTTCCTCTCCAAGCAGTACAGCGTCCCTTCCATCAATCTGGCCGAGTTCGAGATCGATCCTGCCGTGGTCAGGCTCCTCCCGGTCGAGGTGGTGCAGAAGTACCAAGCCATCCCGGTCAACCGGTCCGGCTCCACGCTCATCCTTGCCATGAGCGACCCCTCCAACATCTTCGCCATCGACGACATCAAGTTCATGACCGGCTACAACGTGGAGGTGGTGGTAGCCTCCGACACGGGCATCAAGGCCGCCATCGACAAGTATTACGATCAGTCCGCCTCCCTGGCGGACCTGATGGACGACCTGGATATGGAAGACCTGGAGGTGATCGCCGAGCACGAGGAGGTGGACGTCTCCTCCCTGGAGCGGGCCACCGAGGACGCGCCGGTTGTCAAGCTGGTCAACATGATCCTGTCGGACGCCATCAAGCGGAAGGCGAGCGACATCCACATCGAGCCCTACGAGCGGACCTTCCGGGTGCGCTACCGGATCGACGGGGTGTTGTACGAGGTGATGAAGCCCCCCCTGAAACTGAAGAACGCCATCACCTCCCGCGTCAAGATCATGGCCGAGCTGGACATCGCCGAACGCCGGCTCCCCCAGGACGGCCGCATCAAGATCAAGCTGGGTGGCGGCAAGGACATGGATTTCCGCGTCTCCGTCCTGCCCACCCTGTTCGGCGAGAAGATTGTCATGCGTCTTCTGGACAAGTCCAGCCTCCAACTGGACATGACCAGGCTGGGGTACGAGCCCGAAGCCCTGACGTACTTCAAGGAGGCGATCCACAAACCGTTCGGCATGGTGCTGGTCACCGGCCCGACCGGGAGCGGCAAGACCGTCTCCCTCTATTCGGCCCTGGCGGAACTGAACAAGACCACCGAGAACATCTCCACCGCCGAAGACCCGGTGGAATTCAACTTCGCCGGCATCAACCAGGTACAGATGCACGAGGACATCGGCCTCAACTTCGCCACCGCCCTCCGTTCATTCCTGCGCCAGGACCCGGACATCATCATGATCGGCGAGATCCGGGACTTCGAGACCGCCGAGATCGGGGTCAAGGCGGCCCTGACCGGGCATCTGGTCCTTTCCACCCTCCACACCAACGACGCCCCCTCCACCATCAACCGTCTCCTCAACATGGGGATCGAGCCGTTCCTGGTGGCCTCTGCGGTGAACCTTATCACGGCCCAGCGCCTTGCACGCCGGGTATGCACCGAGTGCCGAGAGATCGAGGAGGCGCCGGTTCAGGCCCTGATCGACGCAGGGGTGCCGCCGGAAGAGGCGCCGTCCTATGTCTGCTACAAGGGGAAGGGATGCGCCAAGTGCAACAACACCGGCTACAAGGGGAGGGTCGGCTTCTACCAGGTGATGCCCATGTTCGAGGAGATCAGGGAGCTGATCCTGAACGGCGCCAACACCGCCGAGATCAAACGCGAGTCCATGCGCCTGGGGGTCAAGACCATGCGCCAGTCCGGCCTGACCAAGCTGAAGGAAGGCATAACATCTTTTGAGGAAGTGCTGCGGGTAACCATGGCGGACGATTAGGGGGGAGAGAATGGCCAATCTGCATGACATGTTGAAGGAGCTCATCGAGCGGGGGGGGTCGGACCTGCACATCACCACCAATTCGCCTCCGCAGGTGAGGATAGACGGGAAACTCATATCCCTGGACATGCCCCCCCTGAACCCGATCGAGACCAAACAGCTCTGCTACAGCGTGCTGACCGATTCCCAGAAGCACAAGTTCGAGGAGGAGAACGAGCTGGACCTCTCCTTCGGCGTCAAGGGACTCTCCCGGTTCCGCTCCAACATCTTCATTCAGAGGGGGGCGGTGGCCGGGGTCTTCAGGACCATCCCCTTCAAGATACTCTCCTTCGAGGAACTGGGGCTCCCCCCCATTGTGGCGGACCTCGCCTACAAGCCGAGGGGGCTGGTGCTGGTAACCGGACCCACCGGCAGCGGCAAGTCCACCACCCTGGCGTCCATTATCGACAAGATCAACTCGGAGCGGAGCGACCACATCGTGACCATCGAGGACCCCATCGAGTATCTCCACCCCCACAAGAGGTGCCTGGTGAACCAGCGCGAAGTCGGGTCGGACACCAGGAGCTTCAAGCACGCGCTCAAGTACGTGCTGCGCCAGGACCCGGACGTGGTCCTGGTGGGCGAGATGCGCGACCTGGAGACCATCGAGGCGGCCCTGACCCTGGCCGAGACCGGCCACCTCTGCTTCGCCACCCTCCACACCAATTCCTGCGTCCAGACCATCAACCGTATCGTGGACGTGTTTCCCCCGTATCAGCAGACCCAGATCCGGGCGCAGCTCTCCTTCTCCCTGGAGGGGGTTCTGTCCCAGGCGCTCATACCCAAGGCGAGCGGCAGGGGGAGGGCACTGGCTCTGGAGATCATGGTCCCCAACGCCGCCATCCGCAACCTGATCCGCGAGGACAAACTCCACCAGATCTATTCGCAGATGCAGGTGGGGCAGGAAAAGTTCGGCATGCAGACCATGAACCAGTCCCTGTTCAACCTCTACCAGAAGCGTATCATCACCCTTGACGAGGCCATCGGCAGGTCGTCTGACCCGGACGAGCTCAAGCAGATGATGGGGATGGCGAGCGGCGCGCTCTCGACGAAAAAGCCGTTGAGGTAGGGTGACAGGTCGCCATGGCAGGCATACGATGACGTTTTAATGTTCAGTGCCACTGTATCGGCGCTTTAAGGAGGAGAAGATGGCCAAGTTCAGGTGGGAGGCCCGCGGCAGGACCGGTTCGGTACAAAAGGGGGTCATGGATGCCCCGAGCCGTGATATGGTCGAGGCCCAGTTGAAAAAATTCGGCTTCAGCGGCATCTCCATTAAGGAGGAGGGGAAGGGTCTCAGCATGGAGATCAAGCTTCCCGGCCTCGGCAGCAAGAAGGTTCAGACCAAGGAGATCGTGGTCTTCACCCGCCAGTTCGCCACCATGATTGACTCCGGCCTTCCGCTGGTGCAGTGCCTGGAGATCCTTTCAAGCCAGCAGGAGAACAAGACCTTCAAGGAGGTGCTGGTAAAGGTCAAGGAGAGCGTGGAAGGAGGATCCACCTTTGCCGACGCCCTTGCCAGGCATCCCAAAGTCTTTGATGACCTGTTCGTGAACCTGGTGGCGGCGGGTGAGGTGGGCGGCATCCTGGACACCATCCTGAACCGACTGGCCTCCTATACGGAAAAGGCCATGAAGCTCAAGAAGCAGATCAAGGGCGCCATGGTATACCCGACCACGGTCATGTCCATTGCCATCATTGTCATAGCGGTCATCATGATATTCGTCATTCCCACCTTCGCTGGTATGTTCGCCGACTTCGGCGGGGAACTACCGGCACCAACCCAGTTCGTCATCAGCCTGAGCAACTTCCTGGTCAAGTACATTATTGTCATCCTTGTCGCCATCGTTGCTGTCACCTTTCTGTTCAAGAAATACTACGCTACCGAAAAAGGCCGCCGAATAATAGATCGCTTGGCATTGCGGGCGCCGGTATTCGGGTTGCTGATCCGCAAGGTGGCTGTAGCCAAATTCACCCGAACCCTAGGTACTCTGGTGAGTAGTGGCGTGCCGATACTTGACGGTCTAGATATAGTAGCGAAAACAGCGGGCAACAAGGTCGTGGAAGAGGCCATCATGAAGGTACGCCAGTCAATTTCCGAGGGAAAGACCATCGCCGAGCCCCTGCAGCAGAGCGGGGTCTTTCCCCCCATGGTGGTTCAGATGATCGCCGTTGGTGAAGCCACCGGCGCCATGGACGCCATGCTTTCCAAGATAGCGGACTTCTACGACGACGAGGTGGACGACGCTGTGGCGGCCATGACCGCCATGCTGGAGCCGATGCTCATGGTGTTCCTCGGAGTGACGGTCGGCGGCCTGGTCATCGCCATGTATCTCCCCATATTCAAAATCGCCGGCGCCGTCGCTCAGTAAAAAGTGGAAGAAAAACATCGACTTGTCCGTTTCATTTTTGCCAGGGTGGTGGTGGTCTCCCTCTTTCTCCTCTCCACCACCGTCCTCGGCATCCGGGGGGGGCACGGGATCCCCGGTTATGCGCTGTCCGGAATAACCAGGCTGGTTGTCGCCACCTGCATCTTCTCGCTGCTGTCACTGATTGTTTTACGCACTACCGCACGGTTCCACCGGCTCCTCAAATACCTTCAGATAACCTGGGATATCGGGTTCGTTACGCTCCTCCTGGTGCTGACCGGCGGGGTCAACTCACCTTACTCCTTTTTCTACATGCTGTGCATCATCAGCGCCAGCATCCTCCTGTCCCGGCGTGAGGCCGTGTGCGCCGCCGGCCTGTGTGCCATCCTGTATGGCGCTGTCATGGATTTGCACTACTTCGGGCGCCTCGAAATCTTCGGGCTTTCCCGCTGGTCGGCCATGCAGTTCGAGGCCGGTCATCTCCTTTTCATCCTTTCCGTCAATATAGTTGCCTTCTTCCTGACCGCGCTCCTCACCGGTTACCTTGCCGAACGTCTCAAGCTCAGCGAAGCTGCGCTCCGCAGGCAGACAATCGATCTGGAGGAACTGGAGAGACTCAACAGCTCCATAGTGTCGAATATCAACAGCGGACTCCTGACCATAACTCCGGAAGGGAGGATCAGGGCCTTCAACCGCTATGCAGAGCGGATTACAGGGATTTCCCAAATGGAGGCATACGATCGTCCCCTCCATGAGGTGATACCCGGGTTTACGCCCTTCATGTCCAGAATTGCCCCGCTTGGTCGTGAGGAACTCGAGTACCGGACTTCCACCGGCGAGACCCTTGTCCTCGGCTTCAAGACGGTTTCTTTTACCGACAAGGACGGAAACCCCCTTGGGGTGATAATAGATTTTCAGGACCTGACCCAGTTCAAAAAAATGAAGGCCGACCTGGCGAAGGCGGATCGGCTCGCGGCCATCGGCGAGCTGTCGGCGCGCATGGCCCACGAGATACGCAACCCCCTGACTGCCATCAGCGGTTCGGTCCAGCTTATCGCAAATGGCGGGGGCATCGACCCCCGGGACAAAAGGCTGCTCGACATCGTGACTCGTGAGACCGAGCGGCTCAATGCGCTCATCAAGGATTTCCTCGCCTACGCGCGTCCCACTACGCCGGTAAAGACCGGGATCAGGCTCTGGAGGCTCATCGAAGAACTGCGCGAGTTGCTTCGGGCCGACCCACGCTTCGAAGGTGTCGAGATTCGCAATGGGTGCCCGGAAGACCGGGTCGTGACCATGGACGGCGACCAGTTCCGGCAGGTGTTCTGGAACCTGTTCGTGAACGCGGCCGACGCAATGAACGGCGCCGGCATTGTAACCGTTACGGCGGTTACATCGGCGATGGAGGGAGATCCGGTCACAATAACTGTTTCAGACACCGGCAAGGGTATGGACGGAGAGGAGCTGAAACGGCTCTTTGAGCCATTCTATTCCACCAAGCCGGGCGGGAGCGGCCTGGGCCTCGCCATGGTGTATCGCATCGCCGAGGCCCACGGTGGCACGATAAGGGTCTCCAGTGAAAAGGGGAGGGGGACGGAGTTCACCATCACTCTGCCGGGTGGGTAGAGGGCAGGTCCCTTTGGTCGTCCTTTTCATTCATGTTCGACAGAAAGCGGGCAGGCACGGGGACCTGCCCCTACACGATATTCACGGAAAAGGGCGGCCACAGGGAGCCGCTCCTTCAAGGAAGATTCATATACAGAGGACCCATGGAAACGAAAATCCTGGTAGTTGACGACGAACAGAGCATGCGGGAATTTCTCGGAATTCTCCTGGAGCGGGAAGGGTACCTGGTGGACCTGGCGGAATCGGCCGAGGATGCGCTGGCCCGACTGGAGTCCGTGAGCTACGACCTGGTTCTCTCCGACGTGAAGATGCCCGGGATGGACGGCCTGACTCTGCTGGCCCGGATCAGGGAGCTGTCCAGGGACACCGCGGTGATAATGGTCACGGCCTTCTCCACCGCCGAGCAGGCGGTGGAGGCCATGAAGCTGGGGGCCTACGATTACATTGCCAAGCCCTTCAACGTGGAGGAGATCAGGATCATCGTCAGGAACGCCCTCGAACGGAGGGTGCTCACGAAGGAGAACCTGCGTCTCCGGGAGGAGGTAAGGGGGCGCTACAGCTTCAGCGGGCTCATCGGCAAGAGCAAGAAGATGCGGGACGTCTACACCCTCATCGAGAAGGTGGCCGGCAGCACGGCCAACATCCTGATCTTCGGCGAGAGCGGTACCGGCAAGGAACTCGCCGCCAAGGCGATCCACTACAACAGCCCCCGCCGCGACAAACCCTTCGTGGCGGTCAACTGCGGCGCCATACCCGAGACCCTCATGGAGAGCGAGCTGTTCGGTCATAAAAAGGGCGCTTTCACCGGCGCCGTAGCCGACCGGCCCGGCCTGTTCGAGCAGGCCGAAGGGGGCACCCTGTTCCTGGACGAGATCGGCGAGGTGCCGCTCCAACTCCAGGCAAAGCTCCTGCGCGTGATCCAGGAGAGGGAGTTCCGCCGGATCGGAGGCACCGAGGCCATGAAGGCGGACGTCCGGCTGGTGGCAGCCTCCAACCGGGACCTGGAGGAGCAGGTGCGGGAGGGAAACTTCCGCGAGGACCTGTTCTACCGCCTGAACGTGGTGCAGGTCCGCATGCCTCCGCTCCGCGAGCGCACCGAAGACCTCCCCCTCCTCGTAGAATGCTTCCTCAAGAAATACTCCGGTAAAAACCCCGGTCCCGAGGTGATTACTCCGGCTGCGCTCAGGCTTCTCATGGCCTACCCCTTTCCCGGTAACGTCAGGGAACTGGAGAACCTGGTGGAACGCTGCGTGGTTCTGGGGAGTGGCGTCATCGACATGGAGTGTTTGCCTCCCCAGGTGATGAACTTTCAAAACGTTGCACCGCCGGGTGGGGAGCTCGTGATCCCGCCTGAAGGTATGAACCTGGAAGCTTACCTTGACGGCATCGAGAAGCAACTGCTCCTGCAGGCGCTGGAGCGCTGCGGAGGTGTCAAGAAGCGGGCCGCCGAGCTTCTGGGCCTCTCGTTCCGTTCCATCCGCTATCGCCTGGCTAAGTTCGGTATGGACGAGGAAGGGCCGGGAAGCTGAAAAACGGCAATAAATGATCTCCTGAATTGACGTAAATTGTCATCCATTGCCGCCTCATCTTTCTACTGCATCGGGTGAGTGCATCTGAATGCTTGGGAAAGCCTTTAAAATCGTGGTAGTAGGAGACGATATGCGTACCGGATCTCAAATGGCACGGATGATGCTTTTTCGTTTGTCGGGCTTAGCGCCGAATCCTTCCTTATGTTAATCAATGACGCAACCAAAAATGAGGTTGGAACAACATCAAGCGAAAAGGAGAAAAACCATGTTGAACAGACTCAGAAGTAAACAAGGCTTCACGCTCATTGAACTGCTGATCGTCGTCGCGATCATCGGCATCCTGGCGGCAATTGCCATCCCGCAGTTCGCGGCATACCGCATCCGCGGTTTCAACTCCTCGGCTCAAAGCGATGTCCGCAACCTTTCCACTTCTCAAGCGGCCTTTTTCTCTGATTGGCGCATCTTCGGTATTTCAGACGAGGCTCCGGAAGATACTCCCGCCGGTGGCGCTACAGGCGCTGGCACGCTTGTCCCTGTGGCTGGTGATGCGGCTGTCGCGGCAGGTAACATTCCTATGGTTACTCTCACGGTTGATGCAACTGACAGGGGCATGCGCGTTCCGCTTGGCAATAACGTCCACTTTGTTGCGTCCACTTCCGGTACAGGTGACAACTTCACTGGTATAACTAAGCATACCCAGGGAGACACCTATTATGGTGTTGACAGCGATGTCACGGCGATATACGCTGTTGGCGGCCGGGCAGCGCAAGGAGTAGAGCTAGCTGCTGGCGACGAGCCTGCACCTGTTACCGGGGAGAACGACTTTGAGCCGGCTGGCGCACCGCTTGCAGGTCCTGTTGCTGATATTGGTAACTGGGCAGCACGTTAATAGTTTCACGTTCGAACAATGGTGGCACTGGGGCGCCGGCTATATGCCGGCGCCCTATTTTAGCGCTTCCTGCAATAAAGTAAGGGAGATTTATGGCTGAAGGAGTCTGCTTTTCCGAGGTCTGGAAAACCTACGAGCGGGAATTGGGGACGGACGCCCAGCCGGCACTGAGGGGGGTGACCTTTGCGGTCAGGCGAGGTGAGACGCTGGGGCTAATCGGTGCCAACGGGGCAGGCAAGAGCACCTGCATACGGCTACTCATGGATTTCATCCGTCCCGACAAAGGTGCCATTACATTGGATGGCCGGTCGCCGGCGGACAGCAGGCTTCGCCACGATATAGGGTACCTGCCGGAAATAGCCAGCTTCCCCGCGAATCTGACCGTTCTGGACATGCTCAGTTTCGTAGGAGCTACCCACGACCTGTCGAAAAACGACCTCACAGAGCAGTCGGAAAAATGGCTCCGAGCACTGGAGCTTTGGGACGCCCGAAAAAGGCCAATCCATTCCTATTCCAAGGGCATGCAGCAGAGAGCGAGCTTCGTCCTGGCGCTGGTGCATGATCCTTCCCTGCTCATTCTCGACGAGCCCATGAGCGGCCTCGACCCCATCGGCCGCGCCAGTATCACCCAGTTAATCCAGAGTCTCAAGACCCAAGGCAAGACCATACTCTTCTGCACCCACATTCTGGATGACGTTGACCGACTAGCCGACCGCCTGCTGATTCTACATAAAGGCGAAAAGCGTTTCGAGGGTACCCCCATAGAGCTGTCGGGCAATTTCGGCACAACAACCATTGTTGATGGTTTCCTGAGTGCCATCGGGGTAATCCAGCCATGAAAAATTCATTGAAGCGTATTTCCGCACTGGCCCGGCTGGTGGTGGTGGACGGTATACGTCGTCACGCGCTCATCGGCCTTGTGGTTCTCGCACTTGGCATAGAGGTGAGTGGGCTGTTTTTTTTCAGCTTTGTCCCTCGCGACATAGGCCGGATGCTTACTGACTTTATCGTGACCATCGGCTGGTGCGCCGGCATGGTGTTCCTGTTTTTTCATGCCGTACAGGTAATGAGCTGGGGCGAGGATCGTCGGGTCATCCATACCCTGCTTGCCCGGCCGCTTTCAAGGACGGAATATGTCGCGGGAGTTTTCGCCGGTCTGCTGTTTCTTTTACTGCTGCTCAACGCATTGCTTGGCGCAATCGGCTACGGAGTGCTGGCATTGATCAGACATTGGGTCGGAGAGGTTTACTTCAGCCACTTGGGCATTCTGGAATATATTCTATCCTGGGTCGGTGTTCTCTGTATCCAGGCAATGATCCTGAGTGCCATTGTGCTCTTCTCCGGCATAATACGGGGTGGGTTTACGGTACTGTTGGTATCTCTCACCTACTACCTCATCTGTAACGGTCTGCCGGTTGCCATCGAGTTCTTCAAGGATGCTTCGCCGCTTGCCCGGAAATTTATGGTAGGGTTGACCCTGGTTTTTCCCAATTTCTCCCGTTTCGATTACAAAGGACTGATCGTAGCATTGGGTAAGTGGCCGGAGGTCACCACCCTTGCCCTCAACCTCGCATATGTAGTCCTGTATTGCGCCCTTGTCCTGACCCTTGCGGCAGGCATCTATAATCGGCGGGACCTCAAATGAAAAGGCTTGTGGCGGCCATACTTCTAGTTCTCTACTTCTCTGTATGGGGGATGCTGAAGAACAAGGCGCAAACGGCCGATTATTACCTGTCACCTCCAATGCCGGCGGCAGTTTTGAAGGTGGCAAGCGGTTACGCACAAGAATTAACGGCATTTTCCCTGTTCGTCAAGGTAGCCATCTTTACCGGAGGGCCGCTGCGAGGAGTGGACAAGTTGAGCTACGCCGATAGTATGGCCAGCAACTTCGATGTGATGACCGATCTGTACCCGGAGTTCATTGATCCCTATCATTACTGCGAATCTTTTCTTGCTCCCATTTCCCCTGGCCACGCCGGGCAGGCCAACAAGATATTGGATCGCGGAATTGCCGCGCATCCGGATATACTGTATCTTGAATTTTTTAAGGCTTTCAATTATTTCTATTACATGAACCAGACGGCAGAGGCTGCAGAGCTGTTTTATTCCATGGCCCAGCGGCCTGATGCTCCATCATGGTTCGGTCATCTCGCTGGCACACTTATGGCTAAGGGAGGAAACCTGATAGCTGGCCGTGCCATGCTTCAGGCCATGTATGAAAAAGAGCAGGATAAGTTCACGAAGGACCGCTATCGCAGGGCAATACTGAATTTCAGCAAGGCGCTGCGAGTTCAGGCAACATTGAGCCTTTTTAAGAAAGAGCATGGGAAAGATGCAGCTTCACTCCAGGATCTGGTGCCCCAATATCTTCAGTCCCTACCAAGCCTGACTGACGGCTTTACGTATTTATGGATGCCACCCGTTCTTAGTTTGGTTCGGCCCTGATAATATTATGACCTTGACTATCTTGTCGGGACTTGGTCCGATGAGGATGCAGCCACGTTCGAGCAGGCAACGTCCGCATTAGAGACCCTTGATGGTGACCTCTGGAAGAGTGAATCATAATCCACGCCCCCACATTGAAAGGGACGTGTGGCTCTTCGGTCTTCACGATAATCCCTCCAGCGTTTCCCCCGCCGTTCCTCTGAACCGACGCCGATCCTTTGAATTGTTGACAAATCCATTTATTTCTTTAAAATAATTGATTCACCAGTTTTTTGAAGAACAGTCCGGAAAAGGAGAAGGGAATGTACAAGATTGCCGTTATCGGCGGGGACGGGACCGGCCCCGAGGTCGTTAGTGAGGGTTTGAAGGTACTGGAGGCGGTGAACAGCAAGTACGGGATCAAGATGGAGTATACCCATTTCGATTTTGGCGGCGAGCGCTATCTCAAGACCGGTGAGGTACTGCCGGAGACCGCGGTTTCCGACCTGAGGCAGTTCGACGCCATCTTCCTGGGGGCCATCGGCCATCCCGACGTGAAGCCGGGCATCCTGGAAAAAGGAATTCTCCTCAAGCTCCGTTTCGAGCTGGATCAGTACATCAACCTCCGTCCGGTGAAGCTCTACCCCAACGTGGACACCCCGCTGAAGGACAAGAGGCCGGAGGACATCGACTTCGTGGTGGTGCGCGAGAACAGCGAGGGGCTCTACACCGGCTCCGGCGGTGTGCTGAAGAAGGGGACCCCGGATGAGGTGGCCATCCAGACCTCCATCAACACCCGCAAGGGGGTTGAGCGCTGTCTCCGCTACGCCTTCGAGTACACCCGGAAACGCAACAAGAACAAGACCCTGACCCTGTGTGGCAAGACCAACGTGCTCACCTTCGCCTTCGACCTGTGGGAGCGGGCCTTCCATGAGATCGGCGCCAAGGATTATGCGGACATCAAGCGCGAGTACGCCCACGTGGATGCAACCACGATGTGGATGGTGAAGAACCCCGAGTGGTTCGACGTGATCGTGACCGACAACATGTTCGGCGACATCATCACCGACCTGGGCGCCATGGTCCAGGGCGGCATGGGGATCGCCGCCGGCGGCAACATTAACCCCGAAGGCGTCTCCATGTTCGAGCCTATCGGAGGCAGTGCGCCCAAGTATACCGGCAAGAACGTGATCAACCCCATGGCCGCCATTGGTGCGGCCCAGATGATGCTGGACGTGCTGGGCGAAGAGCAGGCTGCCAAGGACGTTGAGACCGCCATGGTGGGCGTGATGCAGCAGATGAAGAGCATGAGCGCCGGAAAGATGGGCTATTCCACCACCGAGGTGGGCGACATGGTGGCGAAGGCGGTAAGCTGATTCCATCGGAAATTAAATCCCGATAAAAGTGCCGTCCGCGTGGCGGTATGGTCCCGGGGCCGATGAAACCGCACTCCCGGGAATCCGTGAAATGATTCGATGAATGGAGGGGGGTGCCGTGGGGCTGCCCCCTTTCTTTTTTTGTTGACAATGATTGTTTACTCTAAATAAAATTGTAAAAATTTATCGGCTGGTCGGGCAGCGCGGCCGTTGAGAGAGGAGACTGGCAGAGAGATGGCAAAGAAACTGTGGAATGTTGCCATTGCCGGCGCCACCGGTGCCGTCGGCAACCAGATGATCGAATGTCTTGAAGAAAGAAATTTCCCGGTCGGGAGGATCAAGTACCTGGCGAGCGAGCGGAGCGTGGGGAAGGTCCTGGAGTTCAGGGGGAAGCCGGTCCAGGTGGAGCTGCTGGACCACGACGCCTTCGAAGGGATAGACATCGCCCTTTTTTCTGCGGGCGGCAGCCGCTCTTTGGAGTTCTGTCCGTCGGCGGCCCGGGCCGGGGCGGTCTGCATCGACAACTCCAGCGCATGGCGCATGGACCCGGACGTGCCGCTGGTGGTGCCCGAGGTCAATCCGGACGCCATTGCAGGCTATACCAGGAAAGGGATCATCGCCAATCCCAATTGCTCGACCATCCAGATGGTGGTGGCCCTCAAGCCGCTCCATGATTATGCCACCATCAAGCGGATCGTGGTTTCCACCTACCAGGCCGTTTCCGGAACCGGCAAGAAGGCCATCGACGAGCTCAGGATCCAGGCCGGCGAGCTGCTGAACGGCAGGCCTGCCGAGGCCAAGGTGTATCCCCACCGCATCGCCTTCAACTGTCTCCCGCAGATCGACTCCTTCGAGCCGAACGGATATACCAAGGAAGAGATGAAGATGGTGAACGAGACCAGGAAGATCATGGACTCGGATATCAGGGTGACCGCCACCACGGTGCGCGTTCCGGTGTTTTACAGCCACTCCGAGTCGGTGAACATCGAGACCGGGAAGAAGGTCACCGTGGCCCAGGCATTCGAGCTGATTCGGAAGGCCCCCGGCTGCAGGCTGGTGGACGACGTGGCAAGCAGGGTCTATCCCATGCCGTGCGACGCGGCCGGCCAGGACCTGACCTTTGTGGGAAGGATCCGGGAGGACGAGTCCATCGAGAACGGCCTGAACCTCTGGATCGTGGCGGACAACATCCGTAAGGGCGCCGCCACCAACGCGGTCCAGATCGCCGAGATCCTGATCAAGAAATACCTGAAGTAACGGCATCGGCCGCCGCGCCCTCTTTTCGGGCGGGCCGGTCATGCCTGAACAGTAATCAGACGCCCCTCCGGGGCGTCTCTCTTTTTATGCGCACCATCAAGCTGACAATCGAATACGACGGAACCGGATACGCGGGATGGCAGATCCAGCCGAACGGACTTTCGATCCAGGAGGTGCTTGAGAAGGCATTGGAGAAGCTCACCGGTGAAAAGGTCCGGCTCCAGTCCTCGGGCCGGACCGATGCCGGGGTCCATGCCAGGGGGATGGTCGCGGCCTTTCGCACCGGCAAGACAATCCCCCTGCGGGCATTCTCCGACGGCCTGAATTCGCTGCTTCCTCCCGACATCGCCGTGCGCGAGGCCGAGGAGGCCCCCGCGGGCTTCAATCCCCGTCGCGACGCCACCGGCAAGCACTACCGTTACACCATCCTCAATTCTTCCCGCCGTTCTCCGCTCAACCGGATGTTTGCCTGGCGGCTCCCTGGCGAACTCGACCTTGCGGCCATGCGGCAGGCGGCCCGGCATCTCCTGGGGGAAAAGGACTTCGCGGCCTTCCGGGCCGCGAACTGCGCCGCGAAAACCAGCATCCGGCGCATGGATTCGCTGGATATCGCAAAGAGCGGCAATATTATCGTTATCGACGTGGTCGGCTCCGGGTTTCTCAAGAACATGGTCAGGATCATGGTAGGCACCCTGGTGGAGGTGGGCAGGGGCGCCGTTGATCCGGGCGATATCCCGCGACTTCTCGATCTGGGGGACCGGAAGCATGCGGGAATGACTGCGCCGCCGCAGGGCTTGTGCCTCATGGAGGTTTATTACTGAGCATGCCATGGGAAGAAATTTTGCTTGACAAGGAATGGTGCATGAATTAAGTTACCAACTTTCAGTACTTCGCTGAAGTCCATCCATTCAACCGCTGTGAGGTTTCAATGAAAACGCTCGTTCCAAAAAGCTCTGATATAACCAGGGATTGGTATCTCGTGGATGCGGAAAACCTGGTGCTCGGCAGGGTGGCCACCAGGATAGCCGATGTGCTGCGCGGCAAGAACAAACCGATCTTTGCCCCCAGCGTCGACACCGGCGATTTCGTCATCGTGGTCAATGCCGAAAAAATCGCCCTCACCGGCAACAAGCTGTCCGACAAGATCTATTACAGCCATTCAGGCCATCCCGGCGGGATCAAGTCCATCTCCGCGGGCAAGCTCATCGAGAAGAAGGCCGAGGAGCTTATCAGGAAGGCGGTCAAGGGGATGCTTCCCAAGAACAAGCTGGCGAGCCAGATGCTCAAGAAGCTCAAAATCTATGCCGGCCCGGCCCATCCCCACAAGGCCCAGCAGCCCAAGGCGCTCGAGATTTAACCAGTCGATCCATCACTTTTCATTTCGCATCAGGAGAAAATATATGGCAGCAGCTAGCTTCTACGGTACCGGAAAAAGGAAGTCGTCCATAGCCAGGGTCTGGCTCAAGCCCGGAACCGGCAAGATTACCGTGAACGACAAGAGCATCGATGACTACTTCGGCCGGGAAACCTCCAAGATGGTCGTCAAGCAGCCGTTGGAACTTACCGAGAACGCGGACAAGTTCGATATCTACGTTACCGTCAGGGGCGGCGGCGACAGCGGTCAGGCCGGCGCCATCAAGCACGGTATCACCAAGGCGCTGCTGGAGGCCGACGTGGCGCTTCGCGGCGTGCTGAAGAAGGCCGGCTTCATTACCCGTGATTCGCGCGTCAAGGAGCGCAAGAAGTACGGCAAGGCCGCGGCCCGCCGCAGCTTCCAGTTCTCCAAGCGTTAATCCGCATATCGTTTCACTGCGGTGGTCTCAGGGGGAAATCCATGCGGGTTTCCCCTTTTCTGCGTCCACGGTGTCGTTTTTCCAGGTTCTTCGCATCAATAAAGGAGATGATAAATGCTTAAGGTTGCGGTTGTCGGCGCGAGCGGTTACACCGGTATCGAACTGCTGAGGATACTCCACTGCCACCCCGAGGTGGCGGTCGCCTGCGTTACTTCGGAACGGAGCGCGGGGAAGACCGTTGCCGAGATATTCCCCTCGGTCCGCGATTGCTATACCCAGGTCCTGGAGCACCTGGAGCCGGTGCGGGTGGCGGACAAGGCCGATTTCATCTTCACGGCCCTGCCCCATCAGGCCGCCATGGAGGTGGTCCCCACCTTCATGAAGCTGGGGAAAAAGGTCGTCGACCTCTCCGCGGATTATCGATTCCGCGACCCGGCGGTGTACGAAAAGTGGTACGAACCCCACATGAACCCCGAGGTCCTGGCCCAAGCGGTCTACGGCCTGCCGGAGATCCGGAGGGCCGCCATTGCCGAGGCCGGACTAGTGGGGAACCCCGGCTGCTACCCCACCAGCGTCATTCTTGGCCTGGCCCCGCTGCTGCACAACGGTCTCATCGACAGCTCCTCCATTATCGCCGATTCCAAGTCGGCCGCCAGCGGAGCCGGGAGGGGCGCAAAGGTCGATACCCTGTTCTGCGAGGTGAACGAGGGCTTCAAGGCCTACGGCGTGGCCTCCCATCGCCATACGCCGGAGATCGAGCAGGAGCTTTCGCTGCTGGCCGGAAAAGAGGTGACGATCTCGTTTACGCCTCATCTCGTGCCGATGGACAGGGGGATACTCTCCACCATCTATGCCGCTTACACTGGGGATCTCCCCGTCGAGCAACTGCTGGAGCTCTACAACGACTTCTACAGCAATGAAGGTTTCGTCAGGGTCCTTCCGCCTGGGGCTTTCCCGTCGACCATGCACGTGCGGGGCTCCAACTTCTGCGATATCGGTCTTACCATCGATCGCCGCACAGGTCGGGTCATCGTGGTTTCCGCCATTGACAACCTGGTCAAGGGAGCCTCCGGACAGGCGGTCCAGAACATGAACATAATGAACGGGTTTCCGGAGAACCTGGGGCTCGATGCCCTGCCGTTGTTCCCCTGATGGCGTTCCTGCCCATAACCGGAGAAGAGGCGCTGCGGCGTGGATGGAACGAACTGGACGTCATCTTCGTCACCGGTGACGCCTATATCGATCATCCCGCCTTTGGCGCCCCTCTTCTCGCCCGTCTGCTCGAATCCCGCGGTTTCCGCGTCGGGATCATCGCCCAGCCGGATTGGCGCTCCAAGGAGCCGTTCACTGTCCTCGGCCGGCCCCGCCTGTTTTTCGCCGTTTCGGCCGGCGCCATGGACTCCATGGTTGCCCATTACACCCCGGCCCGGAAACTCCGCCGGGATGACGCCTACACCCCCGGCAACCGGCACGGCGCACGGCCCAACCGTGCCGTCATCGTCTATACCACGCGGCTGAAGGAGGCATTCAGGGACGTGCCGGTGGTGCTCGGCGGCATCGAGGCCAGCATGCGCCGCTTTGCCCACTACGACTACTGGGAGGACCGGGTACGGCGCTCGATACTTTTTGACGCCAAGGCCGATCTGCTGGTCTATGGCATGGGAGAGCGGCCGCTCCTGGAGTTGGCCGGGAGGATGCGTTCAGGCGAGCGGATATCGGACCTGAAGGATATACGTGGCACGGCGTATAGAGAGGGCCGGGCCGGGGGTGGACGACACGGTTTCGAGGTGCGTGAAATCCCCTCCTGGGAGGAGGTGGCTGCCGACCGTAAAGCCTTTGCCGATGCTTTCCTGCTGGCCGAGGAAGAGATGAACCCGTTCTGCGGTGCCGCGGTTATTCAGCGCCACGGTGACCGCTCCCTGGTCTGCAATCCGCCGGCGTTTCCCCTTGTGGAGGCGGAAATGGACGAGTTGTACGCCCTTTCCTTCGAGAAGGCCCCGCACCCTTCCTATGGCGAGCCGATTCCAGCCTATGAACAAATCAGGAACTCCGTGACCACCCATCGCGGCTGTGCAGGGGGGTGTTCCTTCTGCGCCATTGCCGGACACCAAGGCAAGCTGGTCCAGTCAAGGAGCGAGGACTCCATCCTGGCGGAACTCGAGAGGCTTGCGGCCTTTCCGTGGTTCAAGGGGAGCGTGAGCGACTTAGGTGGCCCCACCGCTAATATGTATGGGGCGTGCTGCACCAATGCGGCGGCCATGAGACAGTGCCGGCGGCCGAGTTGCATCCATCCGAAGCCCTGCCCAAAGCTGGATCTCGCAGACCAAAGGGGGGCAGCTCTCCTGAGAAGGGCTCGCAAGGTTCCCGCAGTGCGGAATGTGGCGATCTCCTCCGGGGTCCGCTTCGAGCTTCTCCCCCTAGCGCGGGTATTTCCGTGAGCTCGTCTCGTTTCACGTGGGAGGGCTGCTCAAGGTCGCGCCCGAGCACCTGTCGGACGCGGTGACGCTAAGGATGCGCAAGCCCGGCCGGGAAGTGTTCCTTGCCT
>Ga0228535_1001120_pt1 | contig 49288 bp, 42 predicted proteins | sample SJ1metagenome_FD_168457 | JGI IMG/M metagenome (GOLD analysis project Ga0228535, IMG submission 168457) | Enriched culture of PCE-dechlorinating microbial communities from Ithaca, New York, USA - SJ1 | ecosystem: Engineered > Modeled > Simulated communities (microbial... > Unclassified | place... | reverse complement strand
TAATTTCGGCGCCGCCCGGGTGGGTGAATTAACTTGAAAAAGTGGGTGAGAGATCTTGAAAAAGGGGTGGGTGAACGATCTTGAAAAACAGACCGTCTAAACGGGTGAGCTATCTAGAAAAATCACATTGTGGAGACGCGGATCACGTGTTTGAGTATGTTGACACCGGTTCCGGCTTTCCGGAGGTATCACCCTGTGGTCACACCACGAATAGCAGCTTGCAAAGCATCCTTTTGTCAGTCCCCGCGGTTGTGGATCCCTGGAAGGGCACTTCGGCCGCCGACAGTGTGGAGCTGTCATCGGCCTCGTGCGAGAGACATGTGAGGTGAAAGAAAAAGAGAGCTGGTAGACATTAACTGTTGACTTTTATCATAGCAGCCGCTTGAATGTTAAGAGCGAAAGGCTCTAGAGGCATGTCTCTCGCCCGCTTCGCTCGAGTTCTCTTAGGACCGCGAAGAGAGGAGAAAAGAGAGCAAAGCTGCCGCCAGATTGTGGAGCCTACCAGAATCTGGCAGCCTTCTCGCGCCCCGCATGCGCGGGGTGGAGAAACTTAAGAAAGGCATTCTTCCTTTATTGACGCTCAAAACCAACCGCTCCATCTGAGTGGACAGGATCGCAAGACAGGTCGAGTTTGTCAGGATCTGGCATTCACCCGTGCTCATATCTATGACTTGGATAACCGCTCCTGTTACCCACCTCTTCTATTTTCCTCAAACATGTCAACTGGCATTGGATAATGCAGTCGCCAGATCATTCTAATTGGCCGTTCGCTTTCGTAGTGAACCATTTCTGCAGGACCGAGATACGTAAACGGAACGGTAAGGCCGTTTCGTTTCTTCTGGTCCCGAGCAAAGACCAATATCGTGTAGCCTCTTTCCCTATGGTTTACGAGATTCTGTCCTGCCTCTGATTTCTGAGCGGTGTTTGATTGTGACTCCCAGTGAAGCAATTCCCGACCTATGGGATAGTCCGCGTACATAGTGCTTGGCGAGAATTCTTTCTCGGTCTTTTGATAAGTAATCAGCAACGCATAGGCCTTTATGTCGGGGAAGTGGATGACACCTACTCCTCGTAACCCTGCCGTTTCCAGCGTTGCTTTCCCCATATTGGCTTGGATGTCTCTTATCCCATACTGTGCGTGTAATTCCATGGAACATGGAAATGGGAGTTCGGGGATTTCCCCTAGAACGTCAGTTTTCGACTCGACCCATGCTATAATCTCACGCACGTCGCTAAGGATGGACGGACTCAGAGTCATTCGTCTGAAAGAATCCTCAAGCGTGTCCATGCCAAGAAGTCTGCCAGCCTCGCCCCAAATACGATAATGGATCGATATAGCAGCGTTGCCGGCGAATCTGAGAGCACCGATGGCATCCCCTTCGGACAATCTCTTTACAGTCTGCCTTGTTATCGAAAGCTCCTTTGGCCCTGTGATTGAAAGCACCCGTATCAAAGAATGCCGGAGACGGGAAAAATCTGGCTCGTTGGGTGCAGGACAGAGCCGGGCCCTTGCTTTCCAACCCGTCCACGTTTCCCGTGCAAGCAGAACTTCTGGTTCATAATCGTGAAAGTTCACGAAATTGGCAAAGGTCAACGGCAGATTGCTGTCGTGTTCGAATGTCTGAATACGTTCAGGAATCTGGATTGACAAGTTCCGCAAGTTCTCCCGTATATTGGCGAGAACATAGTCCCGTGCAATACGATCTAGTTGGATTGAACATCCTGGGGGTAGATGAGGAAAATCAAATTCCACTTCCCGGTCAATGGCAAATCGGCGTTTTGGCAGAAGAGCTTTCAGCTTAGTATCAATTCTGTAACGCCGATGCGCCTGGCCAACAAAATCGAGGACTGTAAGGCACTCTTTGTCAGGCGCATGCCTGAGGCCTCTGCCCAATTGTTGAAGGAAGACAGTTAGGCTTTCTGTTGGTCGAAGGAAAAGAACAGTGTTTACGTCAGGAACATCCAACCCCTCGTTGAAGACATCTCGCGTAAAAAGGAAAGTCAAATTTCCATCGCGAAACTCTTTCAGCAAATTGGCTCTTCTCTCGCTTCCAGTTTCCCCTGTAATTACGCCAGAGGCTATCCCTCTTTCGTTGAACATTCGCGCCATATATTCCGCATGCCCTATCGATACACAAAAACCAATGCCTTTGACGCGTGAGACATCAGGCTCATAACGCATCAGCGAGCTGATTATTGTATCGAGACGCTGCAAAGCCAAGGCATGGGCACCTGTGTACACGTTTTCCAATTCCTGAATATCATATTTGCCGCTTCTCCAGAATCTATCCGCGTCAAGAGCTACTGGGTCGGCAACACCAAAGTAGTGGAATGGACAGAGCAGTTTTTCCTCAAGCGCTTCAGATAGGCGTATCTCTGCGGCGAACCGGTTTCCAAAATCTGAAGCGACACTCTTTCCGTCCATCCGTTCTGGAGTGGCCGTCAACCCCAGAAGAATTTCCGGCTCGAAATAATCAAAAATAGGTCGGTAGCTGTCCGATGGTCCATGATGGACCTCATCGATAATTATGAAATCATAGAAATGGGACCCAGTCCGTCTCCACAGTTGGCGTGAACCGAGCATATCCACAGAACAGAAAAGATGATCGTTACGAGAGGCTTCATAGGGCCCCACCAGAAGCTCACCAAAATCAGCCCTACGCAGAACGTTTCTAAAGGCTGCCAATGCCTGCTCCAGCATTTCTCTTCTGTGTGCGACAAAAAGAAGCTTGGCTTGCCCATGACGTTCTTCAAAGAACCTCTTGAAGTCGAAAGCTGCCACAATAGTCTTGCCCGTCCCAGTGGCAGCGATCACCAGATTTCGCCGCTGATCGTGAATCTTTCTCTCGACTGTCAGCAAGTCCAGAATTCTTTCTTGAAAAGGATGCGGCCGCAAATCGAAAAAGGTGGCAGCCACGGTCCCCTTTGTGTTGCGAGCATGACGTATCGCGTCACGGAGAACTTGGGGGCTTTCAGGATCGAAGGAGATGAACTCACGGCTATTCCAGTACGTTTCAAACTCAGCAGAGAACTTATCCAGAACGTGCGGCATATCTTGGGCAGTAACTTTAAGGTTCCATTCAAGACCGCTTGTCATTGCCGCATTCGACATATTGGCGGAACCAATATAAGCGGTTGAAAAACCCGAGTCTCGCCGAAAATGATACGCTTTGGCATGAAGGCGAGTTCTCTCAGTGTCATACGACACTCTAACCTGAACGTTCGGCATTCTTGCCAACCACTCGATGGCACTTGCATCTGAAGCGCCCATATAAGAGGTTGTTATCAACCTCACAGGAACATTTCGCCCACGGAGATCCTCGAAGGCAGGAAGAAGAAGTCTCAAACCCGACCACTTGATGAAAGACACCAGTATTTCGACGTAATCTGCAGATCGCATCTCCTTCTGCAGCTCGTGGACCAGTTGAGGCTCACGTGGCGACCCAGTAAATAGGCTGCTTTCTACAATAGACGTTTTGGGACGCGGAATGCCTTGTTTGCCGTAATGGGGAGGAGTGATTTCCGTCAGAATCTGCTTTTCTGCAAACGCAAGTCTGTGCTCTTGAAGATAAGCTCGCCCGCTGTCTTGAGCAAGAGAATCGATTAGAGCATTGCAGAGATCAAGTTGTTTTCTTCCGTCGGTCTCTTGCCGCAAAGCATTTGCGATGATTTTCGCCAGAAACGCCGCCAAGCGAGAGGGCTGTTCCTCAATGTCAATTCTCGAGAGTACCACGCGGAGATCAGGGTTGCACTGAACAATGTCCCGCAACTTCTCATCAAGAAAAGCATCATAGATGCCCGGAGAAAGAGTATCTATATCTTCGCCAGTATGCGACATGGATCGATTGCCTCTCTGAACACCTCGAAAATCAACCTGGAGATTCTGCCGTACAGTTGATCATTATCAGCCCTGTTGTCCGCAGGAGCGATTGATGATTGGAAAGGCCATGAACCAAACACGCTCTCGCGACGCTTCATGCGCTGTCAACTCACAGCCTGTCGGCTCCGATGTCTTACCCTACCTTGAAATAACTGGTGAGTTTCGACCTATTTAAACGGTTGCAAGCCTAAGGTACACGCCTTTGGAGCCAATCAAGCTACCCGTTCTCTATAACCAGAAGCACCGCACAAACCCCTAAACATTTAAACCGCCTTTTCCCTTTTACCCCCTCCCCCACCAAATTTCAAGGGAAAACAGAAGAGAACTAACGGGTCCCGTATAATCCGGCTGTAGAAAACCCCTTCCCCGTTCTTCCATGGCCCATAGCCGAGCACCCATATCCTGCATCTCTCATTCTCCCATCCCCTCGGTGACAACACCATGACACTCACGAAATGACAGCCTGAAGAGCTTGAGCCGTTTGAGCCGTTTGAGCGGGAAAGACCGACCAGAAATGTTATGAACGAGACGCGAGTCTTGGCCTCCTGCGGAGTATTTGCACAAACGTAGCCCCATCCCCTCTGATTTCGCGATGAAGTATCACCGTTCTTTGTCTCTTCTAACGTTCAAGCGGTTCAAGCCGCTCAAGCGGTTCAAGCCGCTCTTGACTTTTGCCTCGCCTCCTCCCGACGAAACTCCCCATAGGAGAATTTTACAGGGAACTCGCAAACCTCTACCAGCACGCGAGACCTCTCAAGAACCAGCTCAAACTGCTCAAGAAGTACCCTATCCGGCAGCTGCCGTCCCTTCTCAGAAAACACAATGCCATCCTGAACCGGCTGAAGACCCTGGATCAGGACTATTGACGCCAGGGGAGTTGGACATCACGTATGGGTCCTTTCCTCCCGCGCGAGCGGGAGTGCAAAGGCGGACTGATCGTGGAAGGCTTCGCGATTAGGCCGCGTCTTTTCTCTGCGAACTCTGCGAACTCAAGCGAAGCGGGCGAGAGGCAAGTCTTTTACTTTTCACGTTTTACGAACCGGGAAGTAATACACGGGTAGCCACCGTCGAAATCGGCCTGGCTGACTCTATTCCTGGGAGGTAACCGTGAAGAAGAAAGGTGCAGGAAGCGGACTGGTCACAACAGGTGTTGATGATGTGTATCAGCGGATAAGAAGCGTTCTTGCCGAAGCTCGTGGTAGGGCGCACCGCGCGGTGAACTTTGCCATGGTGCAGGCATACTGGGAGATCGGACGAATCATCGTTGAGGAAGAGCAGAAAGGCAAGGAACGCGCGGGATACGGAACGCGCTTGATAAACGGACTTTCCCAAAGGCTTTCTGGCGAGTTCGGAAAAGGTTTCGACAAATCCAATCTCTGGAACATGCGCGCATTTTTCCTAACCTTTTCAAAAATCGACGCAGTGCGTCAAGAATTGGCCTGGACGCACTACCGGCTGCTATTGAGAGTGGACAAGGCCGAGATTCGCGAATTCTATATGAACGAGGCGATAAACAACAACTGGAGCACCAGGGAACTGGAACGGCAGATGAGCTCCCTGCTGTTTGAGCGTCTTGCGTTGAGCAAAGACAGGGAAGGTCTCCTGCGACTCTCCAGGAAAGGACAGGTACCGCGGAGGCCGGAGGACCTTGTCAAGGATCCCTATGTACTCGAGTTCCTTGGCCTGGAAAAGCACGAAAAGCTTGTCGAGAGCAAGCTGGAGCAGGCCCTAATCGACCATCTGCGGCACTTTCTCCTCGAATTGGGCAGGGGCTTCTCGTTCGTCGCGAGGCAGCAGAGGATCACGCTTGGAGGAGATCACTTCTACATCGATCTTGTATTCTACAATCGTCTAACGAAGAGCTTCGTTCTCATCGATCTGAAGGTAGGCAAGCTGAGCCATCAGGACATTGGCCAGATGCAAATGTACGTGAACTACTACAAGAGGACTCAGATGGTCGAAGGGGAGAATCCCCCTATCGGCATAATCCTTTGCGCGGAGAAGAACGATGCCGTTGTCCGTTTCACACTCCCCGAGAACGAGAGACAGATCTTCGTCTCCAGGTACATACCTTACATCCCCACAGAGGAAGAACTGCGGGCCGAGATCATGCGCGAAAAGGAACTCATCGAGATGGAAATGAAACTGCGGGGTAAACCAGAGGCCAACGCATGAGAAAGAATGGCTATTCCCGGTCTTTCAATCAACTCGTTTGGATCAATCCGCAATTGTGGGTACGGTGTACTTACTATATTTGCCGACCGTCCTCCGAAGAACAGGGTCGATACGGGAACGTTCGTGTCGAGGACCGCCCTTATTCCTTCTTTCTTCTTGCACATCGAATAGCGTCCTTCACGTCTTCCCCGGTTATCCCAAGCTTCTCCATCTTATCCCGTATCCCCTTGACCGATGATGTCACGGTGGACAGCCTGACCGGCGCAAGGACGATGGAGCCCTCTTTCACAATCACATCGAAGTAGTCGATCTCCGGAAGCTGCCTCACTATCTCCCTGGGCAGGGCGACCTGGTTCTTCGAAGTCTTCTTTGCACGCATTCCTTACCTCCTTCCAGTGAGGCTACCTTGTTTCCTTTCCCATCTCAATACCTTTTTCCTGAGGCATGCTGTTTCGAACCGCAAAGCAATATACCAGTAGTCGCCATCGAGAACGGCCCGGCTGACTTCATTCCCAAGGGATAACCGTGAACACAAGCGTAAAGGAAGAACTTGCGAAGTCAGTACGGGCGTTGTACGACAGTTCTGCAGAAACGGTCACGCAGTGCGTGCAACGTTTGCACATACTGAACGAGCATACCGCTGTCTTGACGCTTACCCTCACTCTCGCTCGCGTTCCGCCAGTTGCGTTTTCAGGAACTGCTCGATCTTTTCCTTATCCGGCAGTTGAAGCTGATACCTCGACACAAAGAGCGCGTTGTCCATACCCGCAAGGGCATATTCCATTAAAGCTTCATTCTTCCGCGTGCATAACAGTATGCCAATGGGCGGGCTGTCTCCGTCCGAGGATTCGTTCTTGCGGAACCAGTTCACGTATGTGTTGAGTTGGCCAAGATATCCGTGCGCAAATCCGTCGGTCTTGAGTTCTATGACGACATGGCACTTCAGGATGCGATGATAGAAGACAAGATCGACAAAGAAATGCTCGCCCCCTATCAATATACGTTTCTGCCTTGCCTCAAAGCAAAAACCGTGTCCCAGTTCCAGAAGGAAGTCCTGAAGCTTATCGAGGAGGGCATCCTCCAGGCTGGATTCGTGCATTACCTCGCGGGACTTGATGCCCAGGAATTCGAAAACGTAGGGATCGCGTATCGACAGTCTCCGTTCTGCCTGCTCCGCGTCTCCCTGCACCAGTTCTCTGAGCTTCTTCTGGTTCCTCGAAAGCCCGGAACGCTGGAAATAGAGACTGTTTATCTGACGTTTCAACTCCCGCACAGACCAGTTCCCACGAATGCATTCGAGCTCGTAGAAGGAGCGTTTTGAACCATCATCGATATTCGTCAGTTCGGCAATGTGAGTGAAAGACAGTCTCGAGATCAAAGTGTTACCGTCGATATGCGATTGTGGAGTCAGCGACCCCACAATCCCGGAACCTGCATCTTTGCCGATTGAACGCAACTTTGCTGACACGGTTAGCCGAATGGACTCGGGCAAGGAAGAAAGAACCTGTCCTGACAGTGATCCGGCAATTTGAGGGTAGGTCAGGTAGAACCGCCGATATCTGTAGAGTTCCCTGCGGTCGCAACGCGGGATACCCCGTCTCTGCAGTGAATCCGCCAAGCGATCCATCAGGCTTTCGCCGTATTCCGCACGATCGGCGCCTGTACGCTCATATTCCTCGATATAAAGCCCGATCAACCAGTTGCGCAAGGTCAGACTGACATTAACGGCCTTCGCCGTCTCTGCGACAAAATGCTGGTGAATATCAAGAAGCGACCGAACAAGACTCTCCAAATTCATCTCCATGCGCATGGTATGCCCCTCCATCTCTGTTGTACTTGATCCTTCTTCGGGCATATTACTTTTCGGGAACACATTCAGGGTCTGAAACTTGAACCATCTTATTTCGAAAACGGGACAGCACGCGCCAGGCTTGTCCTAGTCCATCCGAAAGTGAACGCACTGAGTTCAGAATTGACCTGGATTTGTGAAGATACCGTTTGACTCCATCGAAAAGTCCTACCACAATCTCCACATAATCACGATCGGAAGCAAACCAAAGGGTTTCGTCTTGCGGCAATGCTTCCTTCAACTTCTCTTTTCGTCATCCCGGGCTTGATCCGGAATCCAGAGGTCTCTCTAACCCATCGTTTTTCCTGGATGTCGCTTCCGCGAGTGAAGACACCGGCCTTCGCCGGAATGACGGAGAATATGAGTTCTTCACGTTCAAGCGGTTCAAGCCATTCAAGCGGCTCAAGCCGTCTTCTGGCCCTCGTCCTCTTAAGTTATGCCCGACGAAGGCGATAGAAGTTTTAATGGCGTTTCACAAAGAATGATGGAATAATGCAGTGGGGGTAAACAACTTCGGAGGTATTGGCGGGTTATCGACCGGGGGAGTGGGCTTCAGCCTTTTCTGCCGGCAGCACCATTATCACAACAGAATACACTCGTGATCCTGCCTGAACATGAAAACTGAACTCCTCATACTGATCTCGGAGGCAATGGTCGTCTACTTCCTCGTGCTCTGGGCGCATTCCCTGCGTGACCGGTTCGGGCTGGCCCATTTCTACGCGCTGATGGGAGGGATCACGGCGGTCATGTCGTGGGTGACCGACGCCGGCGTCACGGTGCAGGTCGCGGGCATCACGTTCATGGTCGGGTCCACCGTCTTTTACACGTCGCTCCTGCTGGGAGTCTTCGCCGTGTACATTTTTGACGGTCCCCATGCCACGCGCATTGCCATATCGACCGTCGCCGGCGTCTCGGCAATGGTGCCGCTCATAGCGCTGACGCTGCATCTGCAAACCCAGGTCATCGGCAGCAATCCCCTTGCACATGTTCCGATGCCGAGTTTCAGGATCAATGCCGCTTCGGTGGCCACAACCGTGGCGGACCTCATCTTTCTGGCGATGGCATGGGAGTTTCTCGGCAAGACCAGGTTCAACCGGCTCTGGCTGAGGGCCTTTGTCACCCTGCTCGGCGTGATGTGGCTGGACGTGCTCCTCTTCGCCACAGGTGCGTTCCTGGGCAGTCCCGACTACGTGAGCATCATGAAAGGTACCCTGCTCAGCCGCCTCGTCATCGCGGTCTTTGCCTTTCCCTTCCTGTACCTCTATCTGAACTGGCAGAACTCGAAGAAAGGAAACCCGATACAGAACCGGCCCGTGCTCGCCATCCTCAGGGAAGTGGCCGAGATAAAGTTGGAACTCAGCCTCGCACAGAAGGAGATCAGGCGGCGCCGGGAGGCCGAAAGAAAGAACGAGGAACTGATCGGAGAACTCAAGCGGGCGTTGGCGGAGGTCAAGACCCTGCGCGGATGTCTGCCCATCTGCTCCCACTGCAAGAAGATTCGCGACGACCAGGGATACTGGCAGCAGATCGACACATACATGCGCGACCACATCGACGCCGAATTCTCCCACAGCATCTGCCCCGACTGCGCCAAAAAACTCTACCCCGACCTCGTCAGAAGAAAATCAGAGAAATAATACCTGAAGCTTCGAGTCTTGTCGCACGGCCTGAAGATCTCCCGGCATCCGTCTTCCCCCCCCGTGATTCCGACACCCTCTTCCCGTCGTTCCGGCGAAGGCCGGAACCCAGGAAGGACCGGCTGCAAACGACCACTGGACGATGAAAGGTTCCGTGGCATCTCTTCATATCGTGCCCTCAAGGGTGCTGTCTTCTGTGTGCTCTCTGCTGTAAAGGGGCTTCTCCTGGATTCCGGCCTTCGCCGGAATGACGGGGGAGGAGGGGTTGCGGAATGACGGGGGGTCAGTTTCTATTCCTCTCCGATTCTCTCCCACGTGGCCGAGGTGACCTTCCAGTCCCCCGATATCTTGCTCAATGAGACGTCGAACCGATAGACGCCGAGCGATTCGGGGATGACGTCGGCGGGGGAGCCCGTCTTCTTCCCGCTCGTCAGGACGGCCTGGAACGAAGCCCTGGCGGATGCCCCGCCGACGGATACTCTCAGATAGGTCAGGTACACGGTTATCTTCGGATGCCCCAGGAAATAGCCGAGCAGGACCCTCCTGATGCCTTCGCGGTTGAACCCCCGGGGGTCGCTGTACGTGTCCGCAAGGGCGTTGACTATCTTCCTGATCTCCTTCTCTTCGGCCGCCGCCTGGGCGTCCGTGATGATCTTCTTCACCTTGTCCTCTTCGGCCTCACGGCTGCAGCCAAAAGCAAGCACGGCGGCAACCGCAAGGAGAACAAGGCAGATCGTCATGAAACGTCGTGTTGTGAGCATTCTCCACCCTCCTGTGGTACGGGCGCCAGACAGCATCCTTCATGATAGCACCATTGTAGTCCGTGACGCGAGGATCAAAGAGGACTATGCCTGCTTGCGGCGGCATACGGGTCTTGTTCTATTTCCCGAAGAGACCTTTCAGTCTGTCCCCGATGCCTTCCAGGGTTCTTCCCGCTTTTTCGTGGACCTTCCCGGGGAGGCCTTTTCGTTTCTCGAACCTGACACCCCTCTTCGCCGCGGCGACGGCCGCCGAGCAGGAGTGCTCGTCATCGGATGCCCCTCCTGCCAGCGCTGCTGCGATGCCTGCGGGACCAAAGAGTGTTACGGAACCAACTATCCTGCCCAGGCTGATTGCGGTCTGGGCAGGATCGATGACGAGCCTGGGACGTGCGAGTGTGCCGCCAAGCTTGAAAGGCCTTGTCAGTTCACCCGCGCTTATTCCCACCTTTCCGAAAAGGCCCGTGCTGATGCCCTCCTTGGGGACAGGCTTGAGGGAAAGGTTCAGTCTTTCCGTCCTGAGGTTGATGGTGCCGGAACCCACAACAACCATGTACTGCGTGTTCAGTACGAGCGTGGTGGCCGACGCCAGACCGTTCTTCATAGTGAAAGCCCCGACAAAGCAGTTGATCCTGGTGTAGTCGCCCTGTTTCTCAAAGGGGTTGAGCAATCGAAAGAGACCCGTTGACAGGTCACCGCCGAGGAGTTCTATATACCTGTTGCGGATCCGGCCACTCCCCATCTGGAGAACAGCCCTGCCCGTCATACTCCCCATCAGCGCCGCCACGGAGGTTCCGCGGGCGTTCACGTTGATGTCCGCGTCAAGGTTCCCATCGACGTTCCCCAGGGCCTTCACGATACTTCCGAGGTATCCGATATCCACCCTGCCGAGTTTGACGTTTGAACTCCACAAAACATTTCTTCCCTGCGGCTTCAGGGAGAGCCGCACGTCGACCGTGCCTTTTCCCAGGCCTGCCTTGAAGGAATTCACGTCAAGGACCCTGTCCTTGAGAATAAGGCTAAGATCGAGGTTACCGAGCACCATCCCCGGCAACAACACCTCGGCGGCGTTCACCTTCATATCAACGTCCACCCTGTCGAGACCTTGCAGAGGCAAAGGCTTGTTCGAAAACACCCTGTTTCGCCCCGTCGATTTTGCCTCACCTTCCGCCGGCAAAGTGATATGGGGACGGAGGTCCAGTTTCCGGGCTGACAAATCCGCCTTCACCGCCGGCCTCTTGCCTGCCAGACCAAGCTCGATGGAGCCGGAGAGGCTGTTCTCGCCTTGAATGAGCCGAAGGCTGGAGATCGAATAGGAGTCAGGACCCGTATCCATCAGTCGACCAGAGATGTCGAGGGGGCCCTTTAGCTGCGGCGGCAGACCTACGACGCGGATCAAACGCTCGGGATCCTTGGTTTGGAGCCTGAGGTCCAGTTTCATCCCGCGCCGAGCCACGGGGTTCTTAACGCTGCCGTCGACAGAAAGGATGGCGTCCGCCGCGCGCACTGTGAGCTTAACGGGCCAGGCAGCGGAGGGGTCCGTAAGCGCGGCAAGGGAACCCATCGTGCCTTCGGTTTCGAAGTGTTCCTTATCGTACGAGCCGTTGACCCGGATCCGAATGGAGCCTCCGAGCGGCCCTGCGGAACTCGCTGTGAGACTGTCCACATCGACCGTATAGCTTTTCCTGGCCGCGTGACCGATATAGGTGACGCGACCCTTCTCCACTTCCAGTTCCTTGAAGGTTACCCTCGAAAGCTTCCAGGCGCCTGCTCCCGTCCCCTTCCCTGCACGGGATTCCTTCACTCCCTTCTCAATGAAGAAATTCGACCTGCCGGCGGCGTCCGTCTCCAGGAGAATGTCAGGCTCGACAAGGACCAGGCGCACGATGTCGAGTTGATGGTTGAGGAGGGGAAGAAGCCTCACCTTTATTTCGAAGCGCTTGACTGTCGCCATGTCAGGCTGAGACCCCCAGGGCGCATTCCTGATAGTCGCGTCCCGGACAACGAGGGTCGGCGAAAGGCCCAGCTTCAGACTTATGTCGCCTCCCAGGGTCAGTTCCTTCCCCGTGGCTTCTGCTACCGCGCTTTGCATCTCAGGCTTGAGGGTATTGTAGTCGTAACCTGACAGGACCGCGAAGATGATGAGTACCGACAGGAGCAAAAGGCCGAGCAGACCCGTCACGACCCATTTCAACTTGGAGACAACCCTTGTTCCCATCCGTCGCCTTCCTTAAAGGAAGTATGTCCACCATTCGGGAATACGTCAAGAACGGAATGGCAACAGTACAACGCCCCGAAGGCCGAAAGCTCTGCCAGGCAGGTGCTCTCCCGGGTCCCGGCCTTCGCCGGGATGACAAAAGCATGAGGGGCCGGGATGACGAAAGCATGGGGGGCCGGGATGAAGAGAGCATGGGGGGCCGGGATGAAGAGAGCATGGGGGGCCGGGATGACGAGAGCATGGGCCTGACGCTTCTAATGGTCTATTCGGCGAAACCGGCCTTATAGCGGTCTATCTTTTCCTGCGGCCACTGCATGCAGACCGCCGGTTTTGCCTTGAGAACCTGGCGCATGCAGGCGTCGTTGCACGAGGGGGCGCAATGAATTATCTCATCCTCGCGGCCTTCCATTATCTTGTTCGGCCACTCGGGGTCCGCCCAAAGGACCCGCGCGAGTCCCAAAAGGTCTGCTTTTCCCGCCGCCAGGATCTCTTCCGCCGTCTTTCCCGAGGATATCCTGCCCGCCGCCACGACAGGCACCGCGACATTCTTCCTGACCGCTTCCGCGAGATCCGCCATGTACCCCTCATGTCTCGATCTCTCGAAGATCTCCGGCAGAGTGAAGGATTCATACGTGCCGCCCATCACCGAAATGTAGGCGACCCCGGCATCGGACAGGGCCCTGGCAAATTGGGTCGACTCCTCAAGATTGAGACCGTCGGGGAGCCATTCGTCGGCGAGGAAACGGTAGCCTGCGGGGAAATCCCCCACTGCATCCTTGATCGCCTGCAGGACCTCGAGGGGAAATAACATCCTGTTCTCGAGGGCACCGCCATAATTGTCGCTTCTCTTGTTCGTCCGTGGCGAGACGAACTCCGACAGCAGGTACCCGGTGCCTCCGTGGAGCTCGACCATGTCGAAACCGGCCTTCTTCACCCTCAGCGCGGCCTCGACGAACTTCCCGCGCACATGCCGGATATCGTCCATGGTCATGGCCCGTGGAACCTTGCCGAAGGTGTCGACAGAGGACGGGGCGAGCGGAGAGTCACCCAGCGAGAAACGCCCTCCGTGGTTTATCTGGACACAGGCAACACAGCCTTCATTCTTTATGGCAGAAGCAAGCTCGGACAGACCGGCCAGGTTCGCGTCCGTATCGCTTCTTAGCATCCTGCTGGCCCCGCTTCCCGCGGGGTGGTCGATGGTGGTGTTCTCGACGACCACCATTGCAGCCCCGCCCTTCGCGACGGACCGATAGTGTTCCAGCATAAGAGGAGACACCCCGCCATCCGGGGCCGCGTAGCCCAGATAGATGGGCGCCATGGTCACCCGGTTCTTCAAAGTGACGCCGCCTACGTCAATGGACGAGAATATGTGAGAATATGTCATGGTGCACCTCTCCTTTACACTATCATAGGAAACCGCCGCCGAACATTCAACCATAATTCACCGACCGTCCGCCAACTTCACGACCACCTTCTTTTTCCCTGATCTGCTTGCCATTTGCGTCGTCTGATATTACAATCTGGGATTACAGGATACGCACTGCCATTGAATGGCAAAGACATGTTGTCCTTAACCGGACAAAGGGGAGCATATGAAGATCCAGTTTACGAAGGAACAGTTTGAAACACTGCTGAAGGCTGTATACCTGGGCGCGAGGACGGTCAATGTCTATGAGGACGACATTGAAGGGAACGAGTATCTTGAACTCCAGAAGTACATCTTCGGGTTCGCCAGGGATTTCGGGCTCGAAAAATATGCCGACTACGATGAAGAGCAGAAGGTAGTCTGGCCTTCAGCGGACCTTGAAGAGGATGAAGCCCTGAACGAGCTTATTGACCGCTATGACGATTTCACGTTCCTTGACAAGCTTATCTACAATCTCGCGGGGCGTGATATGCTCGACAAACACGGGCCCAAAACGCTGGAGAAGATGTCCGATCAGGACTTCTTCAAAGAGGAAGAAGCCTTCGCCGAGAAATACCGGAAGGAATTCGCGAAAAACGGGATCAAGAACCTCACGATATCCCGGGGGAAATGAAGCCGCTCAACCGTTTGAGGCGTCCTTCGCCATCGCGGCGGCCCTGAGCTCTCCGGGCATTTTTTCTATGGCATAGCGCAGGGCGGTGCGCGGCATTTTCGCCTTGTTGTTCATGACCCAGTCAAAGACGTCTGGCTGGTGTGCCTGACTTGCGGCCTTGAGCATCCAGCCATAGCCTTTCTGCACCATGTCGTCGCTGTCCGTCAGGAGGATGCCGGCGATGTCGAGAATGTGGGACAGGAATCTGCCTTCTCTGGCGGGAACGATAAGAGAGACCGCTGCCGCGCGGCGGACCCAGCGGTTTTCGGACAGGGCCCATCGTTTCATGTCGTCCAGATGTTCGGGGTACATCTCGATGAAGGTTCCCACCGAATGATTGCACAGGGTATCACAGGACGCCCAGTTCGTAACGTACCTCGTCACCCATCTCTCGAAGACCTCGAAATCCTCCGGTTCGTATTCCTTGCGGACGCGGTAGGACCAGTCACAGGCAATGAAAGACTCCTCCATGTAGCCTGACTGCCATAGTCCCTCGCAAAGACGAAAGGTCTCTGCTTTTCCCGCCCCCTTGATGTCTTTGTAGTATTTCTTTGCTATGTTCCTTACTGCCGCAGTCTTCAACCCATAGAGCCTCACTTCCTCCCTGAAGAACGTCAGTCCGCTCTCCCGTGTGGCCTCATCCGCGTTTTCCCTGAGTTCACGACGTATCCTCTCCAGTATATCCAGGATCACAGGAAACCTCCTTATCTGTATCGGATCGTGTAGTAAACAGTGATGAGTGCTATGAAAAGGGCGATGCCATTTGCCGCGATGACGGGAGCCGAGTCGATGAGGATGCCGTAGACCAGCCACAGCACGGAACCGATAACGATCATCAGGGGCAGAAAAACTGAGACATCCCTGGCCTCTTTCAGTCTCCGGATACGCAGTATCTGCGGCAAGAGAGAAAAGGTCGTGAAACAGGCGGCCATGTAACCGACGAGGTCAGCCATCGCCGGAGAGTGTTTCAACTTGAATAATGCTCTCGACCTTCTTGCAGAGAAAAGGGATTTTGTTCAACACCACATCCCATACAATGTCATAGTCCACACCGAGATAGTCGTGAACGAGCCGATCGCGCATGCCCGCAATCGCTCTCCACTCCAATTCATTGTGTCTTTCCTTCAATCGAGGGGACACTTTCTTCGATGCCTCCCCAATGATCTCAATGCTCCTGACAAAAGCACGCTTGAGTGTCTCATCCTTCACGAAATCATCCCTGTTCAATCCCTTGCTGGCATTAATGAGATATTGGGCTTCATCGAGAATGTGGCGCAAGTACTCAAGCGACGAGGGCGGCATCCTCGACCTCGTTCAGTATGTGAGCAGCCATATGAGGGCTGAGCGATTCAACGGTGACAACCTCCGCCCGGCGCCCCAGCACATCATCGAGATAAAAAGACAATTGCATGAAGTGATCGAATGTCTTCTGTCCTGGTTCGAATTCGACCAGGAGATCGACATCACTATCCTGGCGTTGCTGTCCACGAACAAATGAACCAAAAAGGCCGATTCTCTTGACGCCAAAATCCCGTAACCTGGCCTGGTTCTGCTGAAGAATCCGGAAAACGTCTTCTTTGGTCATTCCATTCATTGCTCTCCACCACTATGGATTTTACAGTACAGTCCCGATCGCTGTAAAGCAATTTGACGTCAGGCCGCAGGGAACTACCTCTCAGCCGCTCAGCCTTTCGTCCACAAACCGTCCGAACAAGGCTTCTATTTCCTGCTTTCTCGCTAATGTGTCTCTCCACTGCCGCGGTACCGCTTCAAGGCCATAACGGGTGCCGGCGAGGCCGCCCGTTACGATGGCTGTCGTGTCCGTGTCCCAGCCGAGATTCACCGCTTTGAGCACTGCCGAGATGTAAGAATCTGTCGTTAGCAGGCACCACAGGGAGGACTCCAGCGTGTGGACCACATAGCCGTCGGACTCGATGGCGGCTTCGGAAAGAGCATCGATGTCGCCTGAGAGAAGACGGGAGAAATGTACCAGTTCTTCGGAGAAAGGATGCCCATTGTAAAGTCTTCCCGCTTTTTCCATGGCCAGCAGATATGCCTCGCGCGGCGTCATCCCGTCAAGGAGGGCCGCGACGAGGAGGCAATACACTCCGCAGGCCATCATTGACCTGGGATGCCGGTGGGTTATGGCCGAGGCCCCGTGGGCAATGCGCACCGCTTGATCGTCTCCCATTGCCGCGCAGTAGAAGGCCACAGGAAGGATGCGCATCAGCGAGCCGTTGCCGTTGTTCTCTTCCTCCTCTCCGCCCGCCGTTGCGGCCGGCGTGCCGAGTTGCATCCTGCTGATCGCCTGCCACGTCCCCCTCCCCACGTCGAAGGCCTGTCCGTGGGGGGTCCAGAGGCCCGCGGTGAACCAGCTGACGAAGAGGTCTCCGATCCGTTCCGTATCGAACCCGTCAAGAAGGCCCTGCGCCGTGCAGAGCATCAGGGACGAGTCGTCCGACCAGCTTCCCGGCGGCAAGTTGAAGGTCCCGTACCCCCGCATGTCCGTGACGGGGTCTCCCTTGCGGGCATCTCTTCCCTTGAACTCCACGGGGACGCCAAGGGCGTCTCCGACCACGGCCCCCCAGAGCCCGCCGAGCATCCTGTCCCGTCTGGAAGTATCCGTCATCCTCACTCGCCTATCTTCCACGAGCGCACCATCTCCCGCTGTCGTTCCGTCTCCGGCGAATCATAACCCCCGCCGGGCACGCTGGCCCTGAGCTCCCGTATCATCTCCAGCGCCCTCTCCCCGCTCGCGAAGGCATGGCGGGCCAAATAGCAGCCGACAACCGTCCCGGTCCGCCCCTTCCCTCCCCAACAATGGACATACACCGGCCTGTCGGCTGCGATGACCCTGTCGATCTCGTTGAGAATGCCCGTCATATCTCCGCGGGACGGCACCGCCAGGTCCCTGATGGGCCTACGCGCCCAGGTAACGTCGATCTTCATCTCGCCAGCACGCCGGAGGAACTCCTCACGATACCCGGCGAAAGGTTCTCCGTCCCAATTGGTTTCCGTCTCTTCCATGAGGCTCACGACGTGCCGTATACCAGCGTCGAGAAGCCCCTGCACCTTGTCGCGCGCCACGCCCGCATCGAGGTCTCCCGGGTAACACCCGGCCAGAAACCTCCCCGGCACCACCCAGTAAGACCTGTCAAAGGGAACCGCGGGATAAGACATACTTTTCCTCTCATGCATCGACCACCTCCACAGCCCCCATTATACCGCAAGCCGGGTGACAGCGTCATGACACAGACAAACCGGGCTTTAACCGCTTTAACCGCTTGAACCGCTTGAACCGCTTGAACCGCTTAACAAGCTGTTGACAAACTCCTCTTTTCGTCATCCCGGCGAAGGCCGGGAACCAGGAAAAGCCCTGTTGCAGCAGAAAGCACTCAAATGATAGTGCCGGAACAGTGGTATGGAAGAGGTGTTGTGGGGTCTTTCACCGTTCAATGGTCATCTGTTGTCGGTCTCTCCTGGATCCCGGCCTTCGCCGGAATGACGGGGGAAAGAATATTGCGGAATGACGGGGAAACTGACTTTATCAACAGCCTGTTAAGCGGTTCAAGCGGTCTTTTCTATGCCAGGCACGACATCGACGGGCGGGCGGCCTCGCCTTCCCCTTGTTTTGTGCGTTCCAGGAAGTCGAGGATGGTGCGGACGTAGTCGTCCGGGCGCTGCTCGTAGGTGTTGTGGCCACATTTCGGGAAAACCGCCAGTTCTCCCTTCGGCAGGCCCCGATAGAAGGCTATGGCCTGTTCGACGTAGAATATGGAACTGCGGTCGGGATAGAGAACAAGGGCGGGGCATTGCACCTTCGCCAGTGCGGGTCTCAGATCAAAATACTCCACACCGTATTCCCCGCCGCACCTTGCGAACTGCTCGTATTTCGCCTCAGCCGTTTCGCCATGCCAGTCAATTATCTTGGCCTGCAGCCGCGGCTCGAGGTCTCTGAACCTGATAACGAGTCTTTCGATGTTCAGCTGCGTCATCGGCACCTCACTGTAGCACTGCGTGCTCGCCGCCGTCAGCGTCCACACGTCTTCGGGATAGCGCGCGGCATAATCCACGGCCAGTACACCGCCCTCGCACTGCCCAACAAGGTGGCAGGGCCCGATGCCAAGGGCCTTCTTCACAAAGCGCAATTCGTCCATGGTCTCCGGTCTGTACCGGTCACTAACATAGAACCCGAAAAAATCAAGCCCATCCTCAGAGCGGCCGAACCCCCGGCGGTCATACATGACCACGCGATACCCGGCATCCACAAAACGCCCCAAAACATTCCGCCAGATCTTGAGACACCCGAACCCGTGATGGAGAAGCATTACCGTCTCCTCCCCCTCCCCCTGAACCTCGTAATAGACCTTGAGACCATTAACCTGCACAAAAGGCATGCGCACTCCTTGAATTGTCGGTAACTCAGCCAATTCTGACACAATCCGCGCACTCTTGCAAGGACAGAAAAGACGGTTTGAGGTTTCAAGAAGAAGTATGGGGTGTAAATATTCCAGTCTTTCCGGACATTTCAAGCGCCGTCATCCATCCCGTCCCGTCATCCCGGCGAAGGCCGGGATCTGGAAGGAACCCTTTTACAGCAGAAAGAGCGCAAAGGATAATGCCCGGCAAGCTCGATACGAGAGGTACCGTCGAACTTTTCACTGTTCGGTGGTCATTTACTGCCGGTCCTTTCTGGATCCCGGCCTTCGCCGGATATGCCGGTGGAAGAGGGGTGAGGGAAGACCTTCGACCTGTGCCACAAAATCGAACCCTCTATATTATTCGTCTCTGCCTGAAACCTGAAACCGTCTTTTCTTCCTCGAAATGTCTTCACCTGAGCATGTTCATGAGTTCCCTTGCATTGTTCGGCGCGTAGCCCTGGGCGTCGTTGTTGAAGTAGATGAAGACGTCGATGCCGTCGTCGAGGAAGCTCCGGATTCTTCTCGCGTCCTCTTCAAGAGCTTCCCTGGAGTAGGACGAAGCATAGTTGCCCTCCTCACCGTGGCGCCTGAGGTAGACGAAACCCGCGGTCACCGGCAGCTCCCTGAGGAAGCCGGGCCAGTCCGCCATGCACATGGCCACACCCCACGCCCTGCACATCGCGGCGATCCTTTCATTCACCCAGGAGTCGCTGCGAAACTCAAGGGCATTCCACACAGGATACCTGTCGAGAAGCGCGAGGAACCGCTCCAGCCTGCCTGTTTCGATGGAAAAGGAAGACGGGAACTGCCACAATACCGCCGTGAGCTTTTCCTTCAACGTGAAGGCCCTGGCGAAGAACTCATCCAGGAGCCCCTCCACGTCCTTAAGCCTTTTGAGATGCGTGATGAGCCGGCTGCCTTTCAGTGCGAATGAGAATTCCATCGGCGTTTCTCCGTACCATTTGGCAAAGGTCTCGGTCTTCGGCAGACGATAGAAGGTGACATTGAGCTCCACGGTAGGGAAAACACCCGAATAATGGACAAGCCAGCTTCGCCCCGGCAATTCAGCCGGATAAAAGCTCCCCTTCCAATCCCTGTAGCTGAACCCGCTGCACCCTACCAACGCCCTGGCCATCTACATATTCTATCACCTTTCGCCACGGGCGAGAGGTGATAGAATAGCTTGAGCCGCCTGAACGGAAAGACCAAAGATGAAGCTTCTTCCTGGAACGTTCAACAGCCCGTTGAACGCTGGAAGCAAAGACCCTTTCTTTCCAGCCGAGGAAAGAGATGTTGTTCTTTAACGTTCGAGCGGCTCAAGCGGTTCAAGCTGTTCAAGCGGTCTTTTTATGCTACACTAGCCTGTCATGCGCAGATCGTTCATAGACATCAATGCCGGGTTCCAGAAGGCCCTCATGGTCATGGAAAACACTAACCGGCATGTCTTCGTCACGGGCAAGGCAGGAACGGGGAAATCGACGCTTCTCGAATACTTCCGGCAGAACACGCGGAAGGAGGTGGCCGTACTCGCGCCCACAGGGGTTGCCGCTCTCAACGTTCAGGGGCAAACGATCCATTCTTTCTTCGGGTTCAAACCCAGCATCACCCCCGAGAAGGTCAGGAAGATGAGTGGGCCGGAGGCTAAGATCTACAAGGAATTCGACACCATCATCATCGACGAGATATCGATGGTGCGGGCGGACCTCCTCGATTGCGTCGAGAAGTTCATGCGTCTCAACGGGCCCTACCGGAAGCAATGGTTCGGAGGGGTCCAGATGATCTTTGTCGGGGACCTCTACCAGCTTCCGCCGGTCGTGGCAACTTCGGAGAGGGAGATATTCAGCCACCGTTACGAATCACCTTACTTCTTCTCCGCCCAGGTCTTCAGGGAAAAGACCTTCGAAATGGAGTTCATCGAGTTGGAAAAGGTCTATCGCCAGACGGAGCAGGACTTCATCGATCTGCTAAACGCCATACGCAATCGCACCTGCACGGATAGTGACATCGAACGGCTCAACAGGAACCACAGACCCGATCCCGCTTATCCGGCGGATGGGTTCTATATCACCCTGACTAGCACGAACGACCTCGCCGCTACACGCAATCTCGAGATGCTCGAGGCCCTCCCCGACCGGTCTTTCACCCTTATCGGCAAAACAAGCGGCGTTTTCGACCGTTCCTCCCTGCCCGCGGACGAAACGCTTACCCTCAAGTCCGGAGCCCAGGTCATGCTCGTCAACAATGACAAGTACGGCCGCTGGGTGAATGGTTCTTTGGGAATCGTCAAAGGACTCGCCAGAATGGACGGCGAGGATGACAGGGTACTCGTGCGGCTCGACAACGGGAAAACGGTGGAAGTCACCCCCAACACGTGGGAGCTCTTCGAGTATCAATATGACAGGAAGACGAAGAGGATCTCCACAAGGACCACCGGCACCTTTGCCCAGTATCCCATCCGCCTCGCCTGGGCCGTAACCATCCACAAGAGCCAGGGCAAGACCTTTGACCGCGTCGTCATAGACATGGGCCGCGGCGCTTTCGCGCACGGTCAGGTCTACGTGGCCTTAAGCCGCTGCACCAATTTCGACGGCATCATCCTGACGAAACCGATAAGCAAGGGTCATATCAGGATGGACTGGCGGGTTGCAAAATTCCTCACCATGTTTCAGTACCGCAAGGCTGACGAGCGCGCCAGCTACGACGAGCGCAGCGCCATCATCCTGGACGCGATCAGGCGCGACCTCAGCATCGAGATCATCTACCTCAAACCCAATGACACCAAGTCCCGCCGTACCATCCGCCCCCTGTCGATAGAACCCATGGAATTCAAGGGCAAACCCTTCGAAGGCCTCCGCGCATACTGCCACCTGCGAAAAGAAGAACGAACCTTCAGGATAGACAGGATACTGGAGATCAACTACGTAGCCTAGCGGCCGCTTGAACCGCTCGAACAGCTTGAGCCGCTTGAGCGGAAAAAGCAAGAAACCCCTTCTTTCCAGCCAAGGAGAAACGCATTTTCTTCTCTGACGTTCGAGCGGCTCAAGCTGTTCGAGCGGTTCAAGCGGTTCCTCCGGCCCGATCCAGTATTTCCCTTATCGTCTGCAGCAGTTTTATCGGTGAGAGGGGTTTGGGGAGGAAGTCGACCTCTTCGTCGGCTATGCCCTTGTCGAGGCGGGTATCACGGGTATGGCCGCTTATGAAGAGCGCCTTTACGTCGGGGGATATCTTCTTTATCTCCTCGTAGGCCTCCCTGCCGTTCATCCTTGGCATCACGGAATCGAGGATGACGAGATCGATCCCGCCGCTGTTCCTGAAGACATCGACGGCCTGCGCACCGTCGGGCGCCTCCAGGGTCCGGTACCCGTGTTTCGCGAGGACCTCCTTCATGAGGGTCATGACCGCCTCATTGTCCTCGGCGATGAGGATGGTCTCGGTGCCGCCCTTCACGTCTTTGGCATCCGGTTGCTCTTCCTTTTCCACGGGATCCGCGACGGGAAAGAAAATGCGGAAGGTGGCACCCTTTCCGGGTTCACTGTACACGTTGATATAGCCGTTGTGCTGCGAGACGATGCCATAGACTGTCGCAAGGCCGAGACCCGTCCCCTTGCCGATCTCCTTCGTGGTAAAGAAGGGGTCGAACATCCGCTCCTGGGTTGCTTCGTCCATACCCACACCGGTGTCCGAGACAGCGATCGATACATATTCCCCCAACCGTCCGAACCCGTGGGCCGCAAGGTAGGCGCTGTCCATCTCGACAATATCCGTCTCTATGGTAAGTCTGCCGCCCTTCGCCATGGCGTCGCGGGCATTGCTGACAAGGTTGAAGAGGATCTGGTCTATCTCCGTCGCGTCGGCGAGTATCGTCGTGTCCCGGTCCGTGAGTGCCAGCCTGAAGTCGATGTCCTCCGTGAGGAGTCTCTTCAAGAGCTTCTCCGCTCCCTTCAGGGCATCGTTGAGATTGAGCGGTTTCAGAGTGACCGTCCTGTGGCGGCTGAAGGCAAGGAGACTCTGGGTCAGGTTGGCGGCCTTCTGGGCCGCGGACAGTATCTGCTCCACGTGGGACCTTGCCTTCTCGTTATCGCTGATCTCGAGCTGGACAAGGCTTCCGTATCCCATGATGGTGGTCAGGATATTGTTGAAATCATGGGCCACGCCCCCCGCAAGATTCCCGATGGCCTCCATCTTCTGAGACTGGCGAAGGCGGTCCTCCAGGCGCTTGAGTTCGGTCATATCCTCACAGACCATGAGATGCTCCCCCGAGGTGAGCCGCAAGGTGACAAAGGTTATCAGTCTCTGCTTGCCATCGGCACAGTTGACGGTGAACACCCGGGGCTTTCTTTCACCGGGCTCGGTGCCGACAAAATCCTCCAGCCAGGTGGATATCACCATTGCCCTGTACTGCTTGTCGGGATAGGCTTTCCTGAACCAGGACCTGCCATCGGGCACGTCTCCAAGGTCATACCCGAACATCTCCCTGAATTTCGTGTTCACATAGTTGAACCGGCCTTCCTGGCTGATGAGCACCATCCCGACAGGGGCGTTCTCGGAAAGCATCTGCAGTTTCTCCGTTTCCGCCCTGAGAGCGTCTTCCGCCTTTTTGCGCTCCGTCAGGTCAATACCAACGCCGAAAAAGTACTGCAACGATCCATGTTCATCCCTGACGGGAGTACCGTGCCATTCCACGAGGAGCCGGCGGCCATCGCTCGCGACAACGTGGTTCTCGCACAGCACGGGCTCGTTGGAGGAAACGATGCGGGAGAAGGACCCCTTGAGAGCCTCGCTTTCTTCAGGAGGAACAAAGCTTGAGGCATAGTCCTTTCCGGAAACCTCTTGCATGGAATACCCCAGCGCGTCCAGCATCGACTGGTTCATGAGAAGTGTCTTTCCTTCCGCGCTCAGGGCGACGAAGAAGGCCGGGGATGTCTGGAGAAGGGTCCTGTTGAACTCCATCTCGTCCCGGATCATGATCTGGGCTATCTTGCGGTCCGTTATGTCCTCTACGGTACCTTCATAATGGACCACTCGTCCATCCTCATCCTTCACCGCGCGCCCGTTCAGGGAAACCCATATGACCTTCCCGTCGCGTCGTCTGAACCTCACTTCCCGGTTCGTCACTACCCCCTGTCTTTCCAGGGTGGTTTCGAAGACACGCCTCTCTCCAGGATCGGCGTAGATATCCCTGCTGATGTCCGTGACAGCCTGTATCAATTCCTCCGGGGAGTCGTAGCCGGTGATTCTGGCGAAGGCGGGGTTGACGCTGATGAACCTCCCGTCCGGTGTCGACTGGTAGATGCCCTCCACGGCGTTCTCGAAGATGGACCGGTACCTGGCCTCGCTCTCCAGCGAAGCCTCCTCGGCCTCCATCCTCCTTTGCGCTTCGTTGAGAACGGCCCAGTTCTTGACCGTGTAAAACACAAAAACAAGGAAGCCCGTCACGAAGAGCCCGATAATGGCGAACCACCTGTCACGGAACCCTTTCATGGCGGCAAGGGCTTCATCTTCGGGAGTGGCCACGACGATGGACCAGTACGTGTCGCCGATGTTTATCGGCATATAGACTGCGTGTTTCAGGATCTTCCTCGTTTCCTTTTCAGCGATATAGTCATAGTCGTACGTGGTGATCCCGGTCTTTCCCTTCATCATCTCCTCGGCCATGGCAATGACACTCGGAAAGCGGCCCGACGTTTCGTATATGGACACGCCGATGTGGCCGGGCACGGGGCAGTAAAGCTCCTGGCCGCTCTTATTCAGGACCCAGGCGTAGCCGCTCTGCCCGATACGGATGGGTTTGAGATACTTCTCCGCCAGATCGTCGATGGAGAAGATGACCGCCACGGATCCGTCGAACCTCCCGTTCCTGATTACGGGGTAGTGCAGCGCCATGGACCTCTCGTCTCCCTTTATTGTAGTAAGAACGTCGCTGATGACCGGTTTGTGACTGTGCTTCATAGCCTGAAAGAAATCCCGGTGGGATATGTCCGTTCCCTGGTATTTCTCATTATCGGGCAAGGTGTATATCAACCTGCCCGCGACATCGACACGCGTTATGGACCTGATGTCCTCCCTGCTTGTCTCATAGAATTCCTGGATGGTGTGCCTGCCGGCCCTACCGAAAGCGATGATCTCCTCGTGCCTGGCGAGATGCTTGAGTATCCTGAAATATTGCTGGAAGAAACCTTCGATCGCGGCCTTTGCCTGCCTGGCATGAGCCGTCTGCTGCTTGTTTAATTCCTCTATGGCATCATTCCTGACCTGTTGATAGACCGCGAAGAACAGGTAAAAACAGGCGCCCGTGAAGAGCAGAATGGAGGTCAGGAACAACCAGCGCTTCAAAACCTTTTCCTCCTTCCCCGCATACGGCCCCTGCGGAAGTCCGATCCACACCCCCACTGTTCCAGGGCACACAGTTCGTGTAAAACACTACTGGAATTCTAAACGACTTTTCATGAAAAGCCAACCACTTTCGATCTTCTCCATCGGCCTTCCATTACGGCATATCAAGGTTCACCACCCTTCCCATGTATGAGCGGATGGATTCGATAAGGTCATCTCCAGGCTCGTGAAACTGGGTGCCGATAGACGTTCCTGTCTGGGCCGTCCTGATGTTCCTCACTATCGCCTTGATCGTCCTCTCCTGTGACGAGCCAATGAGACATGCGGAAAAGACGATCTCATCGCCTATGTTCAGGCAAGGTTCCTGTGCGGAGCCCGACTGGTCGAAAAGGAAGCTGCACCCGCCTTCGCTCATATCGATAAAAGCACCTCGATGCGTAACCCCGCCCATCGAGGCCGCCGCGGGGATGAGGCAAGGTACCCTCTGGAATTTTCTCAGGTTCACGGTCTCGATCTTTTCCGGATACGACAGGAAAGCCAGGCGAAAAGGTTCGTTCATGGCGGCGATGAGCGTGGAATAGAAACCGTAGGCCTTTCCGTCATGGAGGTAACGGACGATGATATTGTTCATCTGGTGGAGTTTCACCCAAAGGCCCGGTATGGGAGGCACTTCGGCGATAAGATACCGCTTGGCCACCATGCCCACAAGGGTCCCGTTCCAGGTATCCCTGGCCCCCCTGAGCTGAATGCGCAGGTTGATACCGAGTTCGATACCCAGGTGCTCTTTTCGATCTATGGCCTGCCTGCCGGTCTCTTCCATGATGGATCTTCGATTCCCCCTCGTCACGAAGGAGTCCCATGCACTATATATCGCCATTCGCTCTGATTCATTAAGAGCCCCCAACGCGATGTCCACCGCCCGCACCACGGCAGAGCGACCCCGCAACAAGGAGATTTCCATCATGGACTTCGATCAGACCGGAAGTCTCCCCGATCCCTGTGCTGGAAAGGAATGGACAGCAGGGGCATACCTTCGCAAGTCATCTGGTCATGCAAGCGGTAGACATTACGACGGTCAAGGGGCTTCCGGGTCACAAGACTCTTACCATGACCCTTAAGGTATAAGCACCTTGCACCATCACAAGAGGTAAGAGCAATCGATATTCTGGATAGCACCCTCAATGAAAACCTGAACTGCATAAAAAAACTGTACAATTGAGGGAATAGGGAAAATGTCCGGTACGGGTAACAAAAAAGCGCGCCTGGCACGACTCGAACGTGCGACCTACGGATTAGAAGTCCTTTTTAGCCCATTATCTATCTTTGTCGATATCCGTACAATCTAATCTGTTGACATATACATTAGTAATGATTTAAGCTAGTTACCTAAGTCATGCAGTGATGAGATAATCTACGTTGTACCCGGCTTAGTATGTGGAAATCTAGCCTTAGGGTAGCATGGGGGGTAGCATGGAAATTGATGATGACGTGAAAAAGGATGCTACTGACAGACAAAAGAATAAGCGGAAACCGACGCAATTTCAAGGCGTATATTCACGATCAGGTGTGAGGACCCGGCGGAAAGATGGAACACCGATCCTGGACGTCTGTTTCGATATCACCTACAAGATGAAGGGAGCGAAGGTCTGGGAAAAGGCAGGATGGCAGGGTCTCGGATACTCCGCGAAGCTGGCATCTCTCCTCAGGGCGGAAAGGCTCCGGGAGCTGGCCGTAGCGGGTGTTCTCCCGGAGAAGGAAGGAAAGCCGGCCCCCTCCTTTGACGACATAGCCCAGGAATACCTCAAGTGGGCGAAGAACAACAAGGCACGGGAGGGCTATGACGACACCAACCGGTACAACAACCACCTGAAGGATTCGCTAGGAAACAAGCAACTGGATCAAATCACGCCGATAATGCTCGAGAAGCTCAAGAGCGACCTTTACAGGAAGGGCCTCTCGGATGCCACGGTGAAGCACGTCCTTGTGTTGATCAGGATGATATGGAATAAGGCGCTGACGTGGAACCTCTGGCACGGCGAGAACCCCATCAGGAGGGTCAAACTCCCTACCCTGCAGAACCGCCGCGAGAGGTACCTGTCCCCCGAGGAAGCCGCCGTTCTTTTGGCAAGGTTGAAGGCGCGGTCGTCGACAACGCACGACATCGCGCTCCTTTCCCTCCGGTGCGGTCTGCGTTTCGGAGAGATCACGAACCTCCGACGCATGGATATCGACCTCGATAACGGAATCATTAATATCTCGGACCCCAAAAACAAGTCCTCTAGAAAGGCCTTCATGACCCCGGCTGTTAGGGAAATACTTCAGGCTCGTTTGCCTGAATACCCCGAGGAATACGTGTTCACCGACCGCCAGGGACAGAAGATCAGTGAGCTCTCCAACGCCTTCGACCGGGTCGTTGAAGGCCTTGGCTGGAACAATAGCATCACGGACCGGCGGCAAAAGGTCACATTTCACACGCTTCGGCATACGCACGCCTCCCTCCTGGCCATTCAGGGCGAGTCCCTGATTACGATTGCAGAGGCGCTTGGTCACAAATCCCTTCAAATGGTTAAGCGATATGCCCACCTGTCCGATACGACCCGACGGGAGGCCGCTGAGAAGCTGGAGCGCACGATGGCTGAGGCCGTGCCGGCAACCGAGGAACTGAAAGGACGCAAGGCGGGAAAGGCGAGGAAGGGAAAGAAGAAGATGGCGAAGAAGCCTCCGAAGAAAGTTGCAGCGAAGAAATAGGGACTCTGCGGCGTTTGCGGAGGGGGGGTGCTACACGACTATTCATCACACCCGAAAACGCGCTCAGAACGAAAATCTCGAGCTCAGGAAGGAGAATGGAAGGATGACCGCACAGACAAAAGACTCAGATCCGAAACCAAAGAAGAAGAAATCAGAGAAGAAGGTGCCCAGCAAGACCACGGTGTCTGTCGAGGAAGCCACCGAGAAGAAACCTGATACTGCGGATGCTACAAACGTGGACGAGCGCGCAGAGCAGAAAGGGGTCTACGTCGAAGACTTCGTGATGGACCGCATCATGCTTATCGAGCGCTTGTACGAGAAAAAGCAGAGCGTTGCCGGAGTCCCCACCGGGTTTGCCGACCTCGACAAGCTGACCAGTGGCCTGCAGCCCGGCAACCTCATAGTAGTCGCGGGACGTTCCGGCGCAGGAAAGGCCGCCTTCTGCATGAACATCGCGCAACATGTATCCATGTTGCCGATGAACCCTATTCCGGCGGGCATAATCTCCCTGGGAATGTCAAAGGAAGAGATAGTCATGAGGTTATTGAGCTCCGAGTCAGGCATTGACCACACCAAGCTCAAAACGGGCACGTTTACCCGGGACAATTGGCCGAGGCTGGCCAAGGCGGGCAGGAAGCTTTTAGAAAGCAAGCTCATCATCGATGATACCGCAGCACTGCCCATCACCGAACTTCTTGATCGAGCGCGAAAATGGAAGGAGGAGTGTGACGTAGGCCTCATTATCATCGACTATCTCCAACTCATACCGGGACAGGACAAAGAGCTTTTCGAAATCATCGGTCTACTGAAAGCCTTGGCCAAGGAGCTTCGCATTCCGGTCATTGCGATTTCCCAGCTCAGCGAGAAGACCAGAGGGCGGCCGCAGCTTTCCGACCTCAGCGACAGCGTGGCTATTAAGCGAGATGCTGATGTCATACTCTTCGTATATCGTGGCGAGATATACCAATACCAAGACCAGTATGGAGATGACAGCGAGGAAACTGCCGAGGTGATAATCGGGAAGCAACGTAACGGCCCGATAGACTCTGTCGAGTTGAGGTTCATCGGTAGCCAGGTGACGTTCAGAAACCCGCGGAAGGACTGAGTCGCACGAGCTAAAGGCCTCGAACCCTTCATCCTGCCAGTGAGTTAAAATGGACTGTCCTCAGATAGCCGGGGCAAGCATCATGCTCTCTCGTTATAAGGCGGAAGCCTTCCGTGGTCATCAAAATACGCCTGGAGTAATTGGCTTTCTGCGAGGCTCGGAAGAACCTTGTTTGCTCCACCAAATGTAACAAACCACTCGAAATGCAGACTCTGGACGCCTCTTTCTCTCAGCACATCCCCAAAAAACTCCTGCCGGGAACGTCGGCCCTGTCTATTTGTCAGCCTGCCTCGAAGAGTCTGCATTCGAAACTCACCGTTGTTCAGCATCGTTCCACTGCAGCCAATATAGAGGACTCTTCCTTGTGGATCGGAGATGATGTAGGCCCCATACTCTTCGGGCACTTCCGCACTCCTGACGACTTCGCGTATCCTCTGCCCCTGGCTGAACTCAAACTTGCCCCGCACGGGGAATCTGTCCCGAAATTCTTCGATCACACGCTCCATATGTCCCATATCGATCTCTGCTACGTCGTAGCCGGTGCGCCCTCCCCTTCCTTCCGCATCTGCTCATAGATCTCTTTCTGCATTTGCTGGCTCACCGCTTCCCTGAATTTGCCATCATTCATGAACCTGGCGGTGATATCCTCGTTCTGGTCCATGCGGTCAATAAAAATGCCTTCGAGGGCCTTATTGAACACATAGCCAAAGTTCTCCAGGGTATTGGCATTAGCCGCCTGCCTCAGGCCGGAATCAGCCATCGCGTCTTCCTTTATGGAATCGAAGAACAGCTGGTCCCCGGGCCTGAACTCGGTTCCGAACCTGTCATTGAGGATGTCGATGAGCTTCGAGAGCTCGATCTGGTCATCCCTGGCAACACCACTTCCAACAGAGGTCGGGCCCGCGATGGGCTGCTCCTCACCGGCCTTGAGATCGATGGACCCCTCTGCGATCTTCTGCAGGCGGTAGAACTTCAGGGCAATCTCGTCATCGAAGTGGTAGATGGGGCCCCGGTCCTCTCTCGGCAGCTTCGTGACCAAAAAGCGTATGTACGAGTACAGCTTCTCCAGGTCCGAGTCCTGGAAGGGAATGACCTGGGACATGAAGGCATAGAGGTTTCGGAAAGCAATGAGGGCCTTGCGGAACTCTTCCCTTGCCTCCTCATCGAGCTGCTTGAACCTCCCGACGGCGGGATCGATACAGGCGTTCATGCGCGCGTGGTCGGAAGGGGTCTGCTTTTCCCTCGGCGTATAGAAGACCTTGCTGAACTCCTCCACCTCGTCCTTGTAGTACACCTGCTGGGCGTCAAGCTTCGCCTGTAGCTCATAGAGCTGTTTCGCCTCCGCCTGCTCCCCGACGGTGGTCTGCTCGTAGTAGGGCTGAAAGGCATCGAGGATCTCCTTCGTCTCGTTCACGAAGTCGAGGACGAAGGTATCCTCCTTGCCGGCATGGGTCCTGTTGAGCCTCGAGAGGGTCTGCACCGCCTGGATGCCGGCGAGCCTCTTGTCCACGTACATTGTGTGGAGGAGCGGCTGGTCGAATCCGGTCTGGTATTTCTCGGCGACGATGAGGACCTGGTACTCTTCGCTCCCGAAGCGCTCAGGGAGCTCCTTCTCCCGGATACCACCGTTCATGCTCACTTCCGTGTAGGAGACCTCCTTCACGTCCGGGTCGATCACGGTCCCGGAGAAGGCGACGAGGGTCTTTATCCCCGTGTACTTCTTCTCCGTGATGTACCTGTCGAAGGCCTGCTTGTACCTTACCGCATGAAGACGGCTGGCGGTGACGACCATCGCCTTGGCCCTTCCCCCGATCTTGTGCATGGTGAAGTGCCGGAAGTGCTCTATCATGACCTCCGTCTTCTGGGCGATATTGTGCTGATGGAGGCTCATGAAGCGGGCAAGGGCCCTGGCAGCCTTGCGCTTCTCCACCTTCGGGTCGTTCTCGATGGACTTGATCAGCCGGTAGTAGGTCTTGTACGTGGTGTAGTGCTTGAGCACGTCGAGGATGAAGTTCTCCTCGATGGCCTGGCGCATGCTGTAGAGGTGGAAGGGTTGCGGCTTGCCGTCCGGACCGGGAACACCGAAGACCTCCATCGTCCTGTACTTCGGGGTAGCGGTGAAGGCGAAGAAGCTGATGTTCGGTTGCTTCCCCCGCTTGGCCATCGCCTTGAGGATCTCCTCCTCGTAGTCGGGCAGACCTTCCTCCTCGGCCTTTGCCTTCGCCTCCTCCTTTATGGCCGCCCCCGCGAGGACTCCCTTGAGCTCGGCGGCGGTCTCCCCTCCCTGGGAGCTGTGCGCCTCGTCGACGATGACCGCGTACCTGCGCATGGGGAGTTCGCCGACCTTCTCCGTGACGAAGGGGAATTTCTGGAGGGTGGTGATGACAACGGGCACCCCGGAACCGAGGGCCTCCGCCAGCTGCGTGGAGTCTATGTCGATCTTCTGGACAACCCCCTGCTTGTGCTCGAACTGGTAGATGGTGTTCTGGAGCTGCTGGTCGAGCACCACGCGGTCCGTAACGACGATGACGGAATCGAAGACCCTTTCGTCCTTGTCGTTGTGGAGGCTGGAGAGCCTGTGGGCCAACCAGGCGATGGAATTCGACTTCCCGCTTCCGGCGGAATGCTGGATGAGGTAGTTCTTGCCCACGCCCTGGCCGCGGGCATCGTGCACGAGGGTCCGGACACAGTCGAGCTGATGGTACCGGGGAAAGATCATGGTCTCGACCCTGATCTTCCTGTCCCCGAACTTCTTCTCCTCCACCTGGAGGTGGATGAACCGTGCCAGGATATCAAGGAAGCTATGCCTCTCGAGGACCTCCTCCCAGAGGTAGGCCGTCCTGTAGTTCCCGGGGTTCTCGGGATTGCCGGCGCCGCCGTTTGAGCCCTTGTTGAAGGGGAGGAAGCGTGTGTTCTTGCCGGAGAGGCGCGTCGTCATGTAAACCTCGTCCGTATCGACCGCGAAATGGACGAGAGCGCGCTTCTTGAACTGGAAGATGAGGTCAGCCGGGTCACGGTCTGTCTTGTACTGTGTGACCGCGTTGCGCCAGGTCTGTCCCGTCATCTGGTTCTTGAGCTCCACCGTCGCGACGGGGATCCCGTTGAGCGACAGGGTCACGTCAAGGGTATTGCCGTGCTTCGACGAGTACCGGAGCTGGCGGGTAATCACAAGGCGGTTAACCTGGTAGAGCTTCAGTGTGTCGGGGTTCATGCCACTTGCAGGGGCAAAATAGGCCGTGCGGAAGGTCTTCCCGAAGCACTTGAAGCCGTGGCGCAGGACGGAAAGGCATCCCTCGTGTTCAGAGTTGAGGGCCCGGCAGAGATCATCGAGGAGGGTCGCCTCGGCCTTGTCCTTCTGGATGGTGGAGAGATATTCCCATTCCTTGGGCTGGGTCTCCTGGATGAAAGAGATCACGTCCTGGGGGAAAAGGCCGTGCTCCTGATCGAAGGCATCGGGGCTGCCCTTCTCGTAGCTGGCCGAGGTGATCAGGTGGTGCTCGATGGCGGCTTCGAAGGCGATCTCCTTGTGGTCTGCTGGCATCAGGCAACCTCCTCGCGGACGTCGATCTTGCCGGTAACGGCGGCTGATATGAGGGCGGTACGGTATTCGCGGAGGAGTCTGATTGAATGCTTAATCCTTTCGATCAGATCGTCTAAGACGGAAATCTCTTGATCGAGGAAAGAAGCAATCATGCTTTGTTCGGAAACACTAGGAAAGGGAATAGACAGCTCCCTTATCCTGTCGACAGCAATACCGGGTTGGGCGGCAGATAATGAGTACTGGTTCAAATTCATGGTCCGCAAGAGTTCACCCATCCACCTAAGTACGATAGGTCTTCTTGCAGTTACCACAACTGCATGTTCAGAGGCCCAAAATTTGCCTTCTGCATAATTGATGTTTCCGCAGAGAGCCCCTTGCCGTCCGATTAGAACGAACTCTCCATCATGGGTATACCGATCGGAAAAACCTCTCAAACCGTTTCCCCCGTAGACAGGATATTGTCCGTCGTCTTCTGTTTCTTCCGCGGTAATATTTTCTCCACTTTTCAAAGACGCCACTCTTTTGAGTTTCACTATTTCCCAATGCTCTGGAATCTCCCCAAGCCACTCCACGCCGGAGTCCTTCATCTTCACGTTCGGGTCGAGCCCCTTGGTGACAACATGACTGATGAGGGCGGAGCGCTTTTCCTGGAGGAGTTCGATCTGGCGTTGTTTCTTGGCGATAAGCTCGTCGATACGGGCAGTTTCACGGTCGAGGAAGACGGCTATGGTGTGCTGCTCTGAAAATGGCGGCCATGCAAATCGAAATTCTCTTACAAAATTATCAGGAACCCTTTTCTGACCGCCTGCACCATACATCCAAGCCTCACCATTCTTTCTGAACTCGTTGGATATAGTTAAATAGTAAAGATATTCTCTCGATATGTCAGTTCCTGGCCTGATAACGGTTAATTCAGTAGAACCAAATCCAAAACCATTTTGAAGGCCCCTCATAATGGCACCTTTTCCGTTCTCAAAACAAGGAGTTATCTTTGCATAAGTTACGTCGCCTTCTGAAAAGTAGGTGTAGCCTGTTTCTATTTCTGTAACAGGGCGACTTTGCTCAAGATTCAAACCGCCATCATCACCGACAGCTTCCATTGGAAGAAATGATACTTCCATATCTTTAGGGAATATATTCATCTCTTGTTTCCTTGGATTAAGAGAAACCTTAAATCGCGCTCTCTTCAAGTCCCAATGCTCCGGAATCTCCCCCAACCACTCCACGCCGGATGGTTTGTATGCCGGGTATGTTGTTCGTTTGCCTTTATGCACTGAAGGGATCACGAGTTATCCCCTTTGCCCGGCCCGTATTTGCCGCCTCTCCTCTGGCGTTTCTTCTTGCCGGGTTGCTCCTTACGCTCCGTCTCCAGCGTCTTCGCGGAAGTTTGCAGGTCTTCCACATACCGCGCCTCGGCCTCGGATTCTGTTTCCAGCCGTCTCCGCTCAGCAAAGGCGTCGTACTGCACCTCCGCCCATTCGAGAGCCTCGTTGCGGCTGACCATACCCGGCCCGGAGAGTACCGGCAGTTCGGTATCGCGGAGGAACTTGTCGAGGAAGATCTCCCAATCGCGCATGCTGATGTCCTGTCGCCGCTGGGCGCGGAACTCGGCTTGGTCCAAGAACATCACCGTGATGCGGTTGAGCGTGTCGATCTCTTTGGTATCGAGGTAGTTCTTGGCCGTGCCCACATCGCGTTTCAGCACCCGGCCACCTTTCCACGAGGTCAGGCCCATGTTGGTCCTGCCTGCGTCCGCTCGCCTCCGGACGATCTCCGCAGCCGTCATGCCGGTGGCGGCATGGTGCATCTTGTTCTGCATGGTGGCGAAAAAGCGTTGTGTTTCCTCCTCGCCTTCCCGGTAGTCACAGGCCAGCGCGAAGATCTCCCGGATGCGTTGGTAGACGCGCGCTTCACTGGCGCGAATCTCTCGGATGCGCGCAAGCAGTTCATCAAAGTAGTCCACCAGCCCACTGCCACCCTTGAGCCGTTCGTCGTCGAGCGTAAACCCCTTGACGACGTATTCACGAAGGCGAACCGTGGCCCACTGGCGGAACCGGGTAGCAACGCCGGACTTGACCCGGTAACCTACCGCAATGATCATGTCCAGGTTGTAATAATCTAGCGGTCGCTTGACCGTCCGCGAGCCCTCCGGGCGAACTGTCAAGTATTTCTTGACGGTTGCCTCCGGGTCGAGTTCGCCCTCTTCATAAATATTTTGTATGTGCAGGCTTATGTTCTGCTTGGTGGTTTGGTACAGCTCTGCCATCAGGTTCTGTGTCAACCAGACGGTCTCATCCTGCAGCCGCACCTCAAGGCGGGTCGTGCCGGATTCCACCTGATAGATGACAATCTGAGAGTCGCCGGGGGCGGGCAGGTTCTTAATCATTCCGTTACCTCTGTCAGCATATCCGCTATTTCCTTCTCGATGATCCGGAGGTCTGCCTCTATCTCTTCCAGCGGACGCGGTGGCACATACCTGTAGAAATACCTGTTGAAATTGATCTCGTACCCGATCTTCGTCTTGCTGTGATCGATCCACACATCGGGCGCATGGGGAAGGACCTCGCGTTTCATGTACTCTTCCACACCCTCCTTAAGGGGGATGTTCTCGTAGTCGCGCAGATCCGGGTCCGGTTCGGGGTTGCCCTTCGCGTCAACACACACATCTGCCGTCTCGTCACGCTCGGACAGTGCCGTCAGGATGGCCTTGAACAACGGGGCCGGGATCTTTAGACCCGTCCCGTTGAAGGCTCCCTTCATCAGGTCGGAGAACTTCTCCCGGTTCCTGACCACACCCTTCGATGACAGTCCCGACAGGACCTCGAGGATCGCTTCCTGGAGCTTCTTCCCCTCCTCGATCTCAGCCTCCATCCCTTTAACGTCCTTGCGCTTCTTGCTGGACGCGAGGCCTGCAAACGCGGTCGCCTCTTTCAGCCGGGCAAGCCGCTCCTCATCGACGGCAAAGTTGAGTTTCAAAGGTCTCTCCACGGTGATGCGCCGGTATCCAAAGTCCTCGTTGTCGAAGATACGGACCTGCTCGCCTTCCTTGAAATCCCCATACAGGCGGGTGATGTCGCCGCGCTGGTCCTCGCAGACCTCGTTGCGCTTGTTCCCCAGGGACCTGCGCATCTTCTTGAAGAAGGATGTGCCGTCGACGAGCTGTATCTTCCCTTTGCGCTTCGGTTCCTTCCGGTTTGTCACGATCCAGAGGTAGGTGGATATCCCGGTGTTGTAGAAAAGCTGGTCAGGGAGGGCCACGATGGCCTCGAGCCAGTCGTTCTCGATGATCCAGCGGCGGATGTCACTCTCCCCGGAGCCGGCACTTCCCGTGAAGAGGGGGGAGCCGTTGAAGACGATCGCCAGGCGGGTACCGCCATCCTTCGGGTCCTTCCTCTTGCTGATCATGTGTAGAAGGAACAGCAGGGACCCGTCGTTGATGCGGGGAAGGCCTGCCCCGAAACGGCCTCCGAACCCCTGCTCTTCATGCTCGCGTTTGATGAAGTCGGCTTCCGGCTTCCACTCAACTCCGAAGGGAGGGTTTGCGAGCATGTACTCGAATCTGTGGTTCGGGAAGTGGTCATTGGTGAAGCTGTTCCCAAAGGCGATATTCTCGATCTCCTGTCCCTTGATCATCATGTCGGACCCGCATATGGCGTAAGCCTGTGCGTTGTAGTCCTGCCCGAACACCTTGAGGTTGGCGTCGGGGTTGAGTTCCCGGACGTACTCCTCCGACACGGAGAGCATGCCGCCCGTACCGCAGGCAGGGTCGTAGAGGGTCCTGACGATGCCCTTGGTGGTGAGGATGTCGCTGTCGGGAAGGAAGAGGAGGTCCACCATGAGGCGGATGACCTCGCGGGGGGTGAAGTGATCGCCGGCTTCCTCGTTCGATGCCTCGTTGAACCTCCGGATAAGCTCTTCGAAGATGTAGCCCATCTCGAGGTTCGATACGGCGCTGGGGTGGAGGTCGATGTCACAGAACTTCGATACGACGAGATAGAGGCGGTCCGCCTTCTCCAACCTCGCGATATGTTCTTCGAAGCCGAAGTTCTCGATGATCTCCCGGGCCCGAGCGGAGAAGCCCTTGATGTAGTTGATGAGGTTGGCTGCAATGTTGGCGGGGTCGCCCTTGAGCTTGTCGAAGGTGAAGAGGCTCGTGTTGTAGAAGGGCATGCCGGTGGCGCGACAGAGAATAGGTCCTATGTCCTTTACCTTGCCCCCTGAGAGCCTTTCCTGCTCCTTCAGGACCTTATCCTTCGTGGGCTCGAGGACGCAGTCCAGGCGCCTCAGGACGGTCAAGGGCAACATGACGTCCTTGTACTGGTTCGGGCGGTATGGTCCGCGGAGGAGATCCGCAACGGACCAGATGAAGCTGGTTTTCTCGTTGAAGTTATTCATTTAGCAGGCTCCGCGTCGAAGTGGTTCATTGATGCTGGAAGTCACATGATGCCGGGTGAAAATCCGAGGTGCAGAGGGAGCCTGGTCATAATGCAGACAGGCCGTTACGGTGCCGCAGTACCTCATCAGGAATCCCCCTGTCAACCCCTTGTGAAGGCTCCGATGTTTACCGTACGTTGAAATTACTGGAGAGCTTCACCGATATCGTACAAGATTCGACTAGAAATTTCACGTTTATTATAGACGGCGGGAGTGACAAGGGGGTGGCATTGATGAGCGTTTCTTCAAGGATGGACTTCGCTTTCTTGAGCTATCTTCCCGTTTGCGTCTTTTTTCGGATTCCCCATCGAAAGGTCCTGTCTCGACTTCCCGGCCGCACCCAGAGAACGGCGCCTTTCGACAATCTCAGTTCGTAGTTCCATGGCTTGAAGCCTTTTGGTCTCGGGTCGAGTGATACCGGCAGATAGGGGGACATTTCCTTGTTTTCGTTCCAGTTGTCTTCGACCACGTTATAATACGTCCATCCCAGTCCCACGTCGCATAGCTGCCAGAAACACCCGTCCTCTGTCTCGAATATCAGAATTATCCTTCCATCCGGCAACGTGACATTCCAAGCCCGGACCAGACGCTCCTGTTTCTTCAATCTTCTTTGTGAAGGGAGTGGCTCCATGGGCTCGTCCGATCCCTTACTCTCCTCTAACATTCTTTCTACGTCCCCGTCCGATATCCCGAGGTCCCTTCTTTTCTGGACAAATCGTTGGGAACACGTTTCATCCAGTTCATGAAACTTTGCTGACATCCCATCCAGCTCTTCTATCATCTGTTCCAGACCTGAAACCGTGAACATGAGATACGACCGTTCAAACCAGAAATGGTGAGCTAAAAAGTTTCTTACCTTCACAGCTTCCTGCAGTTTCTCAAACAGCTCATCCGGGACAAGAGGCGGTTTGAGCTGGTCGACAACGGCCCCCAATGTTAGAGAAAACGCAAAAGCTAGTCTTTCTTCAACTCGGGGGCGCGTCATGCCTTCCGGGCTTGGCAGTGCGGACAGGGCCAAGAAATTGCAGAGCTCTCTATGCAGACATTCGCTGTGATAGTAAGCGAGTCCGAAGCGGGCGTAGACCTCTCTTATCAAATCTGACAGAACATCCTGCTCTTCTTGTTTCTGCAAGCTCACCTTTCTAAACCGCCACTGGGCTGAAACCAGGCATTAGTTTGCGCATCGCCTGCTCAACAATCTCTCTGAACCTTTCGGTTTTATCAGAATAATTCTCAATCATATTCATTTCGAATGATGGTCGTTCCATATCGCCTCTGCCTTCTTCGTTTGCATAACATCTTGTAGTTCCTTCTCGAGCTCGAAAGGAAGTCGAACGCGACCTCCTCCTCAGCCTGCCTCGGGTACATGAGCACAGCCGGTACGACGTCTTTCGGATCCGCCCCATCGGGAAGCATCTCTGAAGCGATGGCACCTGGGGCGAACGCATTGAAGTCTTGGCGCGCCGCTTTATCCCATGGCGGATGTCTGCGGCTTGAGTTCCTTTTCGCGTTGTTCGCGCAAAGCGTTATTTCTTTTTCCTAGTTCAGAGCGGTATTTGTCGATCTTGATTATGTCTTCCTCGATTTCTTTTGGATCAGGGCGGTTCACCGTCAATTCTTTGGACCTGTCATGACCAAGCATCCATTCTGAGCACTTTCCCATGCCGGAGTCTATCTTTCTGTAATAGTCTGTCTCCACGGTCACGGACTTGAGCCGCTGCGTCTGGATTTCCTTGCCGTGGCGTCTTATCGTGTTGTAGAGTAATGACTCTTCGACCAAGGCTTCCCATGTTTCCCTGAGGAGGGCATAGAGTGTCGCAGCTTCTTTGTTGTATTCAGGCAGATTTGTCTCATGAAGGGTTTTGATACGATCCAATTCCTCCCTGAGATACTTAATCCTGTCTTTAATCAGCATGGCATGCCAAGGGCGGGCTGCCGTGCATTTACCGACCGTGCCCGAGAGCCTGCATACGGTTTGCGGGTTGAAGCACACTTTGCCGTCAGTCTCTGCTGCATTTGATTCAAGGTCAAGGAGAAAGGCAATGTCATGGGTGAAGACTATGACCTGCCTGCTTTTAGCTTCCTCAACGAGGCGCTTTGCGATTTTTTCTCGGTAGATATGGTCGAGTGAGCATACGGGGTCATCGAGAACTATGGGGCATTCGTGATTTCCCACCTTCAGCTCGGCGAGGAATCCTGCAACTGCGACGACACAATGCTCCCCCTCGCTCAGAATATCAGACAGGTTCGTCTTTGGAGCCACCTGGATTCCCTTCAACTCCATCCTATGTTTCGTTTCTCCCTCTGTCCCAGAAGCCTTGAGGCTTAGGTCGAGGTGTGTTGCGCCCAGGTATTTCAGCTCATCCTTCAACCCCCTTAACAATTCAGGCGTAAGGGCTTCGGTTATTATCTTCTTTCCTTTTTTTGTGACTGACGCGAAATCCGTCTCAGACATACACTCTTCGTATTTATGGGCTAACTTCAGCTCAGCCGCGTATTCAAGCACCTTCTTTTGGCGGCTTGAGAACAGTTTTCTGGCTTCCAACTCTGCTTTCTGATTTTTCTTCTGCTCGTATTCATCGGGCTTTGCCGCTTTCTCTATCTCTTTTGCCTCTTCCTCCAATTTCAATGCGAGATCCCTGAGGCCCTGCTCGGGGCTTGGCTTTGCCGACTGGAGCTCTGCGTCTGTTTTCTTCGCCTTTGCGGCCTGAATGATTTCGTTTCTGCGGGCCTCCATCCCCGGGAAGTATGCCTCAACCTCGCCGACAAGACAGGCTTCCTTCTCGCGGTATTCGTCCATTATGTCTTTGTAGGTTTCAGCCGCAGGAAATTTCAGGGCTTCCAGTTTTTTTACCGCTCCCTCCAGCGCGGCTACAGCATTATCCACATCCTTTTTTGTTGCCTTCTCCATAAAATCCTTGAACCTTAACATCCTGGTCCTGGCATCATTCTCTAACTTCTGCATGCAAAGAACGCAAAGGCTTCCTTCCTCTACTAGCGGAAATTCCTTCCCAAGATAAGCCACCTGTGTGGAATAATCTCTGGCAGCATTATAGAGGTTCTGCCAGACCTTCTCTCCAGCGCCGGGAAGTGGTTCGCCGGACAGGTCCTTTTGCGACGCTATTGCAAGGGCTTTTTCGGCGTCCACCAACCTCACTATCTTCTGCTTTACGCCTTCGGCCTTATCTTCCGAAATGTCAGTATCAATTCCCTTGATCGTGTCTGCAAGGGTAATGATGCGGTCTTTCAGGTTCCGTAACCTTTGCGCCTGCTTTTCAGGGGAATCAGCCTCTATCTTGGCAATCTGTTTCTTGAGACTTACCAGGTTCTTTTCGTCTTCCTCTTCCCATTTGGAGGCTGCCTTTATGGCATCGTCCTTCGTTTCATGCGACAGCTCCGATAGGAACTTCCCGGCGTTGGTTGAAGCGGGGATGTCTTCATATTCCAATTTCTCAGGTTTTGGCTTTTCGGCTTCGAGCGTCTTCCGCAGTTCCTTGTATAGTCCCACCATTTCCTCGAAGACAGTTGTCCCGTAAGGAAGGTAGGTGGTTTCGTTATTCTCGTCCACGATCACGCGGGCGCATTTGGAGTCGAAGACGCAGATATTCGAGAGGACGTTCCGCTCAGCCTTCTCCCCGTCCTTCCATGTTATGTCATCGTCCTTGCCTTTTATGGAATACTTGATGCAGGCCTGGGCTGATCCTTCCGTTTTTTTCTCGAAAACGTTCGGCAGGAGTTTCTCTTTTGTGTCCCTCGCATGGCATGCTTTCTTAAGCACGCGGGCGTATCCGGACTTTCCGGAACCATTTTCACCGTAGATGACTGTCAATCCGCTATGCCCAAATGGTAGGCCAGAGCCGTCCGGTATTGCATTTACGTTCTTGAGGTCATGCAAGTCTTTCAGGATTACCTTCTCCGTGGTCTGCGGAGAACCGGAGATATCCCCTTTCTTCAAAACCTTAGGTTTCGGAGCAGGATGGGCATCATCCTTGATGCCATGTCTCTCCTTAATCATCCTTAGGAGTTCGTCTTTATCTCCTTCGCTTAATCCGTCCTGTAGAAGCAGTCTGCGTACCGCATCGCTCTGCCAGTCGTGAAGGTCTTCTTCCGCCCATTTTACTATTGAATCAAGAGCTGACATGATTCCCCCGCATTTCTGTTTCCGACTCTGATGTCACCACATCATCTGCTCCATCGTGACATATGTGGGACACACGATGCTCGTCAGAACCCACGCCTATGCGCCCTGGCCGCTGATGATACCCCCGTCCTGTTGATCTAAAGGCTTTGATGCATGGATTGTCTGTGAATTTAACCCGCCCTGTTATAGGCAATTGTCCATCAAACCCGGTGGATTTGCAAGGCAATTTGACCTGTTACGATATCTCAGACTTCGGGTTTTTGTGAGGGGAAGTATTTCTTATTTCACCTATGAAGATACCACCATATGAAAACAAAGGATCAGAATCACGGCCCAAAAGCGCCCAAATAAGCTAATCGGGGTCTGTAATAGCTGTTATCAAGTTCTACACTGTTAGCTGTTCTCAACGTCGTTTCCCGTGACCGATATACGAACACGTTCAATGTATCGTATGCCTTCGATAAGGCCAATGAACGCATCCGATACATGACCTTCGACAAACGGGATATATTCATGGTCTCCGAAAATTCCGGCGTCGAAGATCGCCCCCTCTTCAACAAGCGGGATGAGGAATATGCCAGGATTCTGTGCTCGCGCAATTTCATCACGAGTCCAAGATGATTTTCCATCCTTTGTTTCAACAACTACTATCACGTCAAGGTTCTCTGAAAGTCGGGACCTGACCTTTTCGTTAATGGGCTTAGGTTCGTATCCCTGTCCTGTGACTACCCGGACACCAAGTAATTCTAAGAATTGCTTTACTCTTCGCCCATATTCAAGCGACCGGCCCTGAAAGCGGAAGCTAAGAAAACATGTTAATCGGCGTGACACAACTCGGTCGCACTCGATAGCCGTGACTCGTTCAGCAAGTGCAGCTACGTCATCCCAAGTCATATGCCCCTTGGACCGCCACTTTGTTGAAACCTCGTCATCTGGAATAGCCTCAAGGTCGAATTCACGCGCAAATGCACGTGAGAATTTCTGTAGTTGTTCGACGGAGGTCGCAGCAACGTTAGTCACAAGGACTCCGTTAACTACCCTGACATAGACGGTAATAATATCGCCAGTCAACGCGCCGTGTTCGATCCTAATTGCAAAGGTCAAATGAAATGAAATGTTTTCTTTTTCGAGATCACAAACTGCGGAAAGCAACGAGACATCTTCACCTTGCTGGTCCAAGTTCGTACCGTCCCCCAGCGTCCTGGAAAGACTCGCACTCACTGAATACTTGGGACCACACACCTCCGAACAGACGCGCTCGGCCGCAAGGCTTAGCTCACCCGGAGTGAACTGTTTCGCTTTAAAATGGAATATCTTGTTAACGCCCACCGAAATATTATCCTCACAAAAAAGGTCGTCACTTGGTTTAGCCCAACCATAAATTAGGAGTTACTACTATCATGTACGTTTACTAACGTTTATAATCTTGCATATCTCAGAAGGTTCCTCAACTGAAAAGTACAGGAAGAAGTCGACCCGATCTGATCTCACGGACAGCCTTGTGCCAAACCGTTATTCCTCACGTCCTCCCACCCTCTCATGCACACACCCGTCCCATATCTCCTGCGGAAGGATGATCCTCTCCGATCCGGGAATGCTCCAGACCGAGGCGCCCGTATTGAGATCAATTCCGTTTCTCAGGTACGCCCTGTATGCCAGCTGGCTGCAGTAGAAGGATCCCTCCGTGCCTGAATCGAAGAAGTTGAGGTTGTATGACTTTTTCAGCTCCGCCTGACTGATGCAGTACGCGGCAACGTCTTCCCGGATCGCCATGGCCTTGGCGGGGTCAATATCTGCGGACAGGAGAGGATATGCAGCGCCGTAAAGTATATCGACAAACGGGCCTCTCTGGGATCTCATCTCCTCCGCGTTCCACGTGTTGCCGACAACGTCGAAGGTGATGACTTTCCCCTTCGCACCTGCCTCAACGCACTTCCCCCCGGGCCCGACATAGATGACGATGTGGTCTATGTCACCCGGTATGAGCTTCCCAATGAGGCGCCAGAACTGTCCGGTGATATCCGCACCACCGCCGTCCGTGGTGCAGAGAAGGTCACCCGTCTGGACCCTTAGGCCTTCTATCTCGTAGGTGTGGATCATGGTCTCTCCTCCACCCCGACGGGCGCGGGTGCTCCTACTACTACCACGTCGTCTGCTCCATCGTCGCGTATATGGGACGCACGATGCTCGCCAACACATATGCCTGGTGTGACTTGACCGCCTCCTGGAACTTGAACCAGTGGCTTTCCCTGTAGTTGTCCTTCCATATCCACCGCGTCTCCGTCCCAGGCACCGTGTCCCCTCCGCCAGAGGTGTCCGCGGTCGTGAAACCCACAGCGTCCTTGAACCAGGTGTCCTTGTCGTACTTCGTGAACTCTGACCCGATAAGGGCCTTATAGTTCCCGACACGCTGAGTCTTCGTGCTCGCACTGTCCCCTATGGCAGTGCCGAGATCGACAAGGAGAGAGCTTCTCGCATCATCGTCAACGGAGCGGCCCCGGTAGAGGTCGAAAAGGCATCCCGCCGCATCGAGGAATCGTGGCTTGTTGTCGATCGAGGTGTGGCTCGGCACGAGACGTTTGTCCTTCCACAGCTCGTTGGGTACGTCCGGGCTGTGCTTGGCGTCGGCATGACCCACACTGGGGATAAGCTTTTCAAACAAACCCGCCATGTTGTTGAAGCCGTCATCGGCCCCCACGAAGTTCTGATGGGCGAACGTGTCGGCGAAGGCATGGGTCGCTATCCCGATGCGGTAGAGGTCATGGAGGCCGAGGGCCTCAGCGAGGACCTGTTGAGCGCTCAAGCTGTTGGGAATCGTGTTCATGAGGTGGAGCTTCCCGTCAGCGCGCCTGGCTGAATCGCCGGCTATCTCGGGGAGAGATCCGGGAAGGAAGTGGAACACGGGGTATATGCGCATGAGTTCCTTTTGGGGCTTGAGGATATTGACGGTCTGGCTTATGTAACTCTCGTAGGCGTCGGGGGTGTCCTGACTGATATAGAGGTGCTCCGTGTTGTCATCGGTGTACTGGGAGGAATAGGCGATGATGGAGCAGTCATCAGGACTGAAACCGGCCCGTCTTGCGATGATGTAGGTCATGTAGTAATGGAACTCTATGTCCATGATGGTCTCCTTGGTTTTTGTTACAGCAACTATACCGTAATCCCTTTCCTATTGCCAGAGACCGGCGGCCCTGGTGGTTTCTATACTGTCCTGCAGTTCCTTATCCAGGCTCGAGAGAAAGTCGAGCCTGGTGCTCTCCTCAACGTCCCTTACGGTGAAGATATACAGTGGCAGATCCTCTGTCTCAAGGGGCTCATTCGGCATGATGAAGGCGATGGCTTCCTGCTTGTTCGGGTCATAGACGATCTTGTAAAGGCGGGAGGGAACCGCGACTTTGTTCTTCCCGATGGTCTTCGTGGTGGCGCCATCATATATGGGACCGGTATAGATGAAGAGTTCTCCTCTGTTTATCGCCCAGGCGCGGACGAGTTCTTCGAGGGCCTTCCAAATCCCCTGATTCATCTTCTTGCCCACCTGGGGGACCATGTTCGAGAGGTAGAAGCACTCGATCATCGCCTGCTTGTCCCAGTGCATGTCGGCGGCCGGCGCCATGTGTCCGCGGTCGTAACCGCTCTTCCGGTAGTCAGAAAGCCCTGCCCGTCTCCCCTTCTTCAAGCCGGGATCAATTCGGAACGACCCCGCTTCCCGTGGCACCACCGTGCTCGTGGCCTTTTCCGCGGTGACGCGCTCAGCGACCCATATGGGTGTCTTACGGACGGGATCGTGGGCAAGGAGGTGGCCGGTACGGCAGAGGAGATCTCCACCCTGGCCGGGAACACCAAGCCGGGCGTATTCTGCGCAGTCCTCGAGAGGACCGGCAAGGGCAAGGGAGGAAAGGGAAAGGAAGATGGAAAGGACAAGAAAGACGGGGCGTAGCCTGAAACGCATGGAGGCCTCCTAATACGAACGGGACGACCGATGCGCCTGTTAAATTGTGAAATTACTGGCCCCTGTATCGATTATATTGTCTGGAAAATGGGGAAGGTTTGCAAGAGGAAAACGTAAAAAGCCCCGATCTGGCCCATGACTGCCAGAAGGCTGATTTCTCCTGGGGTGAGAGGGACCGCTCGGGGTGTGAATAGCTCTTGAACAGTTTAGCAGGGATCCATGCTTTGTCAAGAGTGGCGCCACTCCATGCACTCCGCGCTCCCCTCTTCCCGTACATTCCCCTTGACAACCCCTCCGCATCTGCTAGACTTATGACTGTATATAACAGTTTTAAGGATATATGAAACTGTTCAGCGATATTATTAAACTGTTTGTTATATACAGGAGGTCCATGTGATAATCAGCATCACAAATCCCAAAGGCGGCGTCGGGAAGACGACCGTGGCGGTCAACCTGGCAACCACCCTCATCTCGAGACACCCCGACACCCGCATCCTCGAGCTTGATCTGCAGAGGTCCTCCTCCCTGTGGGCCGGATACAGGGCTCAGGCTGGCATTACCCCGATAATTCCCGTATCCACCGTAAGCTCCATCAGGCAGATCCCGGAGGTGACCTCCTCTTACAAGGCCGACCCTAAATCCTTCCTCGTGGTTGACTGCGGGGGAATTGACAGTGATTACAATCGTTCCGCCATGTCAGTGTCGGACCTGGTGGTTGTTCCCGTGCGCCCCTCACAGGTCGAAGTCTTTGCGCTTTCAAGGACATCATCTGTGCTGAAGGCTGTAGGCAAGGTAGGACACGTTGTCAACTGCGGCGCATTCCCTGCATCAATCTCCAAGGTCAACGATCTCATGGAATTCATCCGAAACACCGACGGTTATAAACTGTTAAATACTGTTGTCAGGTTCAGGGCAGATTACCAGGACGCTTACGCGGAAGGAAAATCCGTTATCGAATATTCCAAGGGTTCCCGTGCCGCCGGTGAGATATTGGCGCTCACTAACGAGATCAGGAGACTCTTAAAGAGGAGAGCAAATGGCTAAACTGAAGGCTGCTGATAGCATAAAGGGCGTTGACGCTCACGCCACGGAAAGTCAAGGCATCCACACCAAGAATCCGGGAGGCCGTCCAAAGAAACCCGCGGAAGAAAGGTTGGTGAAAGTCACGATCTATATGACGCCCGAGGAAAAGGTCCGGCTCGATACTAGGGCGAGGAAGCTGGGAGTCTCGGTCTCGGCACTCATCAAGATGAAGATAGCAGAGGAAGGGGATCGGTCATGAACATCCTCTTGGCCGCCCACCAAGGGGACATCGGCACTGTCCGTCAGCTGCTTTCCGCCGGCGCGGACGTGAACGCACGGGATGAGGACGGACTCACTCCCCTCCACCTTGCAGCGCTTTGCAGCCACCTGGACATCGTCCGCCTTCTCCTGGAAGCCGGCGCGGACGTGAACGCACGGGATAACAATGGGATGACTCCCCTCCACAGCGCTTGCCTCCACAGAGATCCCGCTCTTCTCCGACTCCTGGTTGAGAACGGCGCCGACCCTGACGTGAAGGACGCGGACGGCATCACGCCCCTGCACGTGATGATCATGGTGGTGAAGGACAACGAGCGCCGTGAAGAATTATACGAGCTGTTTCAAAAGCATACTGGAAAGGAAATATCATGAACGGGCAACGTATCGGCTACATACGAGTATCCTCAATCGACCAGAATACAGACCGCCAGCTCGACAACATCGAACTGGACCGCACATTTACGGATAAGACGAGCGGCAAAAACACTGACCGCCCTGCCCTGACGGAGCTTCTCCGTTATGCACGCGAGGGGGACATCGTAATCGTCCACTCCATCGACCGTCTGGCCCGCAACCTTGACGACCTGAGGCACTTGGTGAACGATCTCACCTCCCGGGGCGTCCGGATCCAGTTCGTCAAAGAAAACCTCATCTTCACCGGAGACGAATCCCCCATGAGCACTTTGCTTCTGTCTGTAATGGGAGCGTTCGCGGAATTTGAAAGGGCGATCATAAGGGAAAGGCAACGGGAAGGGATTGAAAAAGCGAAAAAGAAAGGAAAGTACAAGGGTCGCAAGCGCGTGCTCACCCCGCTCCAGGTCGCAGAACTCCGGTCTCTTGCTGTCCCCGGATCCAACAAATCCGCTCTGGCGAGACGCTTTGGGATCAGCAGGGAAAGCGTTTACCGATACCTGGCAATCTGATATTCTTTAGAGGATGATATGAAGAAGAAGAGAGCTATGGATGAATCATCCGCCACCTCGAAGCAGGGCAAAGTCCCGTCCGTGGAGAAATTCGACCCGCTGCGCGACGCGCTCTATGAATTTGCCACGATGAGCATCGAGGACCGAGAGAAGCTAGCGGCCGAGTCAGTGAGAAAAGCGATCGCGCAGACCCACGCCGCAGGGCTGCCGAGCTGCCACGCCAGCGACAGAGAAGACTACAAGCTGTGCTTCCTCTTCCCCGACAACCACAAAGAGTACTTCAACACCACCGAGGAAGGGGACGCGATCCTGGAGAGACACGGTCTGAAGCGCTGACCGGTTCCTTCCGGTATATTTCACGGAGAACAAGAAAATGACCAATGCAGGAAGCAAAGAAAATCTCATTGACGTCAATGACCTCGAGGGCATGTGCGACCGGTTGAGCCGGGCCGTGGACACCCTTGATGTCAGGGCGGCCCGACGCATCCTTGACCTTGCCGATGAGGCAGGCACCGGACAGGTCCGGTCCTTCTTCTTCGACGACATGTTCAACAGGCTGCGTCAGGCCATCGAAGCATGCGATTCGGAGGGTGTCCGCTGTCACCTCCAGTTCATGAAGGACATCGACAACCTGCGCAAGGCAGAGACGGACATTGAGGTCGTCAAGGAGAAGCTCAGGGAACTGAACCCCTATCTCCAGGAGACTTACAATGTCACCGTCCTCGGCGTGTTCAAAGCGTGCCCCGAGGAAGGGTCCGGCGAGGAGGATGATTGGTGGTTGCTGCTGGACGTCAAAGAACCCCTGAGTGATGTCGGATTCACCGGGATCGAGAACTATCTCAGCGACGCCCTGGGCATACGGGTCATCCTCAAGGAAGGCCACGAGAAGTATGTGGGTGAGCACATCGTGGACCAGGTGGAGTTCCTGTGAGCCCGATGGACAGCACACATTCAGTTGCAGGAAAATCTTCTCAGGAAGGACATAAACCCGGTCGACGAGGCAACAGGATATCTCAGTTTCTACCGTCTGGCGATGGAGGATGAAACAATCACGGTAAGAGAGCTTATAACGAATTTGGTTCAGCTTGAAAGGGACCCTGAAAGGCTAAAGGGGGATGCTACAGGCAACTTGCCTGCACTTTGCAGAATCTCAGGAAAATCAACAACTTATCTGCGGCGATTGGAGTGCATATTGACCCTGCCTGAGAACGCCATCGAAGCGGTGAGGAATAGCAAGTTGAACAAGACCGCCCCGTGGTTTCGAATCCTATCCCCATGAATCCCGCAAGCACCTGCCTAGCGCCCTTCTACACATCATCTATCATGTAGTAAGAAACGCCCTTCAAAACCCGAACGGAACCCCGCCCTTCAAAACCCGAATGTAGCGGCGCATCCTATCTTGGAGATTGCTAATAATCTCGCATGGATAGATTAGCACGGTGACTCAACAGCCGAATTCGTTGTGGCTACGATAATACCCGGAATACCCGGAAACAAGGCGACATGTGGCAATATTGCGTGCCGTCTTGCGGTAACGTTCCTTAGTAATATCAACAACATGACTGCAAAACGCCCTTCAAAACCCGAACGAATGTTAGGAAATAGTGCTTCGGAAGCTTTTATTGACACTTTAATCCCCGCCCGGCTGCTTGCTGCTTGACTTTGCCTTTTCTCTGAGCTACAATGTAGCTCAACAGGAGGTAACACCAACATGGCTGCCAATGCAGTTGTCCGCGCAAGAATTGATGAGCATCTGAAGACCGAAGCCGAGACAGTGCTTGCTTCAATCGGTCTTA
>Ga0228535_1001119_pt1 | contig 49289 bp, 53 predicted proteins | sample SJ1metagenome_FD_168457 | JGI IMG/M metagenome (GOLD analysis project Ga0228535, IMG submission 168457) | Enriched culture of PCE-dechlorinating microbial communities from Ithaca, New York, USA - SJ1 | ecosystem: Engineered > Modeled > Simulated communities (microbial... > Unclassified | place... | reverse complement strand
ATGTATATCTAACTACTTCAACGAAGAAAAGTCAACCCCCTTACATGGTTTTATTCATATTATTGCAATGTTTTATTCTGGTTCCTTAGGTTTTTTCAACTGACTACATTAAAGAACATGGGGTATAAGGACGCAAAAATCATTCCTGAATGTATAAATCCAAAGCTCTTCATCACCTGCATGCCTTTGCTATCTTTCTCATCTCCAGGATGCACCATCTCAAGAACGGAGTTCTGTTGACCTTTTTATATGGAGTGGTGGTGTCGAGATACCGTATGCCAAGCGGACTGTTTACAGCCGGTACGACGGCATGGTTTTATCCGTAGGTCGTGACAGTGTACAGGACAGTGTTTTGCTGATTGCCCGCGATGGCAACTACATGGTTGTTTGCACCAATTCTGTTTCCGGTGGTAAAAATGCTTGATGCAATCCAGTATGTACGCTATTATGTACATATGGAGATGTATATGTATACCATCAACGCAACTACATTCAGAAAGGACCTTTTCAATCTCATAGATAAAACTATCAAGTTCAACGAAGTCCTGATTATAAGTACGAAAGAGGGAAATGCAATACTTTTGAGCGAGGAAGAATATAACGGCCTCTTGGCAACTGCTGAGATTCTGTCGAATCGCGAGCTCTATACCAAGATCAGGGAAGGTCTCGATGAAGATCTTGAAGCCTGTGTTGCTGAAAATGAGGTAACCTGGTGAGGTATGCCATTGTCTATACAAAGGCAGCAAAGAAGGATATCCCAAAACTAAAAGCAGCAGGCCTTGATCAGAAGGCTCGTAATCTGGTTGCTCTGTTGATGGAGAATCCATTCCAGACGCCCCCCACCTATGAGAAACTTGTTGGAAACCTGAGTGAAGCATATGCAAGGAGAATAAGTATTCAGCATAGATTGGTGTATCAGGTCTATGAGGACGTCAAGACCGTGAAAATTGTCAGTATGTGGTCACACTATGAGTTCTGATTTGTTTCCAAAACTGAATTGTTTGTACTAGTCATGTAAGGCGTTATGGAGTCTTTTCATTTGGAAACCAATCAGTGCAATATCCAACGGATGATACTCGTCTGCCAGGAGTGCGGGAGAAGATTGAGGAGCCTGAGCAATGGATTGCGGTTGATGTTGTACACATACCGTGGTCGCTTGGACCTCAGAATACGCAGGGCAAGCTCTCCGATCTTCTGTGGCGGTATGCTCTTGGCCTCCACCTTATCAACGATGGCTCGAAACCGAACGGCATTGCAGGCATACAACTGGGTTGTCTTACAGAAAGCCTCCAACTTGTTGGTGGATACTCCAAGCAATCCGGTTTGTACGGCACCGGGACGGATGACCGATACGCTGTATCCAAGCAGCTGGACTTCCATCCGAAGCGAATACGCATAACTCTCAAGTGCGGTTTTTGTTGCTGTGTAGAGTCCGGTGAACGGAAGCGGGTCAAGCGGCGCCAACTCACTGGTTGTGATGATGATCCTTCCCTGCTTTTCCAACAGAGGGAGAAAGAGACGGTTGACTCGGTATACCCCGAAGAGATTGATATCGAATACACGAACAAACTCTTGGTCGGCGATCTCAACCAACGAGTTCAGGTCATACACCCCTGCAACGTGAAGAATGGCTTTGAGGGAACCCGCTTCCTCCTTGATGGTTTGGAAAGCAGCCTCCAATTGGATGCTGTCTGTTACGTCGGCTGCAAGAAAACGGAAGGAAAACGGACCTTCTGGTTGCCGAACGTCCAGACCATACACTGTGTACCCACCCGCTGCCAGCACCTGACAGGTTGCAAATCCAATGCCTCCGCTTGCTCCGGTAACAAGAACGTTCATACTCATATGCCAATCAATATACTTGAACGTGAAGTACAAATCCACCTTGGTTCGTACTTGTACAATCCATCAATCCAATCCATGGACAGAGTAATGCATACCGGTCATAGTGAGGGAAAGGTGGGGGACATGGGGAAGGGCGCAATAACACTTGTTCCGGTTGTAAGAGAGTCCACACATGAGCAAGGTGTGTTGAGAAATCTGCTGAAGATGTCCTGCTATGAATGGTCCCGGTATAATCAGCTTGAAGTGGATGCAGCCGGAACGTATGCACTTGAAGGACATGCGTCAGCGTATTGGACCAAAGAGGGGTTTTGTCTTCTTTGACACCCACGATTTCATCGTGCATACAGACTATGATTATTCCATGGCTGAATTTTTTGTCATGCATGCATATCGACATCGCGGCATTGGAAGGTATGTCGCCACCCGCCTGTTTGATAGGTTTGGGGGTGTATGGGAGATAGGATGCCATCCGAACAATCTGAGCTCTGTTCGTTTCTGGGAGCAGGTAATTGGTAACTATACACTCGAGAACTATAAGCTGATGCTTTCATGCCCCGAATTGAAGTATCATGACGGGACATTAGGAAACGTCATCTCCTTTCATACTGATACGCAGTAACTATCGTGGGGGTTGAGTATGCAAAAGAAGTTGAAAACGGTTTATGTGATTCTCTTGGGTGTATTGGTGGCTGCAATCCTTTTGGTTGGAGCCTTTTTGCTCTATGTTTCCGACTATTATCATGCAGAGGTTGATCGGAAAGAGCGGGCCATGTTCTCAGATATCCGGGTGCTGGATACAGACGACGCTCTCATCGCCGATCCAGGCAACGCAAAAACCGCCCTGATCCTCTATCCCGGTGGCAAAGTCGACCATCGTGCCTATGAGATGTTGGCTCTTCGGATCGCTCAAGCAGGAATTTTGTGCATTGTGCCGAAGATGCCCTTCAATCTGGCGGTATTCGGTATCAATCGGGCCGAGCGCTACATCACAGCCCATCCTGAGATCGAGCACTGGTATGTGGGAGGGCATTCACTGGGAGGCAGCATGGCTGCCGGCTTTGCTGCAAAGCATGTGCCCATGGTGGATGGCTTGGTTCTGCTTGCTTCTTATGCCGTTGATGATATCTCTTCCCTTCCGCTGAAAGTGCTAAGCATTACGGCAGGCAACGATACCGTCCTGAGCAGGGAGTCCTATGAGAAGTACAAGACGAATCTGCCAGAAGGATTCACAGAGCTTGTGATTGAAGGTGGGAATCATGCAGGATTTGCTTCGTACGGGGCTCAGAAAGGCGACGGTACTGCCACGCTTACTGCAGCTGAGCAGCAAGCAGCTGTTGCTGAGGCGATAGCTGAATTTTGTCTGACCCGATGATACAGCTATCGTATGTAAGGTGTACCGCGTTCAAAAAAAACTGCTTAGGAATTGCTGTATGGATGCTCCTTCTCGGCTGCAGACAGATGTTTTTCATCGGCAGGAAGCTGAGGTTGCCCATATTCACGAAGCATGGCCACTTTTGTAATCACCCACTGTTTGCCGTATTTACAGCAATCACGTCCTGGAATCAACTTCCCATATGAGATGGCTTTCCTCAGCGTACTTTCACTGAGCCCCCATTGGGATGTTGCAATTCCGAATGAGAGTAGATTGTTGCATGGAGAATTTTCAGTTTGACCGTTGTACCATAGTTCGTTGGACTCCAAATCAAGCTCAGTATTCCATACAATCCCGTAACCTCCTGTGTCCACATGGGCAGAAAAGAATACCTCAGGCTTGGTTTCGAACACACAGAAGGCTCTTGCTATCTCTCTTCAAACCGGCATACTGTCAATGCACATTGCAAAATGTATGGTTTGAACGGTGTCTTACTGTACATAGTGACTATGTATTGTGTTGAAGTTTGATACACACCCAGGAGCACGTGAGTGAATATGAAGAAATCCAGGAGTCGGAGAAAAACCATCATACTCGGTCTTGTAATAGGGCTTCTTGTTGTAGTGGTAGCTCTCATTGCATTGTCATTCTACGGCAAGACAATGATGAAAAAGATACCGGCTCTGAGTTTCGCTGAGGCCCTGGACTATACGCTCAAGGATAATCCAGAAGCAATTATTACCGTAGGGTTTGTGAAAGACGGGCAAGCCTCATATACCGTCTACGGCAACAACAGTGCCCTTCTGGCCCCTGTGCCTCACACCTATGAGATCGGCTCGCTGACTAAAACCATTACATCCGCCATGGTGGCCAAAGCGGTCCAGGAAGGCAACGTAAGGTTGGATGACACTATCGATGCGTATATTGCCTTGCCGTCGGGCAACACCTATCCAACCATTGGTGAGTTGGTAACCCACACTTCCTCCTACAAGCCCCATTACTTCGAATGGCCTATGGTAGGTAACTTCTTTAGCAGAGATAACGACTTCTACGGTATAACAACCGCCATGCTGGCAAGGCGATTGTCTTCTCTCTCTGTTTCCAGCAAGCGAGGAACGTATGAATACTCAAACTTCGGGTATGCTGTGTTGGGTCTTGTACTTCAAGAGCTCTATGATACGGAGTATGCAACACTGGTTGATGCATTCGTGCGTGATGATCTCTCTCTGCGACATACCTACATCTCCACTATGAGCGGAGACTTGGATAACGCTTGGGATTGGAAGAGAGGCGATGCATACCTGAGTGCAGGCGGTTTGGTGTCGAATATCGAGGACATGCTGGCCTATGCCCAGCTGCAGCTCGCTGGACAAGGCTTCATTGGGGCAAGCCAGGAAAGCCTGAAGCAAATTGATGCTGCAACACAACAGTTTGAGCTGTTGGACATTCATCCGGACGCTATAGCCATGGCTTGGATGTGGGATGAACAGAACGGTATGTTCTGGCACAACGGTGCCACCTCGCACTACAACAGCTACCTGGCTTTCGATCCTGTACGTCAGATGGCGGTTGTGATTCTTTCAAACTTATCCCCGAATTCCCGCATTCCTGCAACGGTGCTTGGCATTAAGCTGATGAAAGAACTGCAATTGTTTTGATATTCTTAGACAATTGAACTTCTATGTCTATGCAAAATACTCGAAGTAAGATAGAATAGACTCAGAGTCCAATATATTGGAAGGTGAGTCTATGACGAAGTCCATTCGAAAACAAAAAGACATTGAAAACAGGCGAAATGAGATATTGGATGCTGTGGAACGCATCTATGAAAAAGGCTTTTTTGACAGCGTGACGATGGATGACATTGCCAAGGAGGCAGAGTTTACCAAGCAGACACTCTATGCTTACTTCAAGGGTAAAGACGAGATTATGGCTTCAATCTATGTCCGTGCCGCCAATCGAATCAATTCAATGATCAAGACCAAGCTCGACGAGAAAGCGGGTATGACCGGGTATGAGAAACTCGATCTGATGCGCATTGTTTTCACCGAGATAGCCATAAGCAAGCCATTCTATACCAAGATGATGTCGATTTATCAACTGAAAGATTTGCGCGAGTTCAAGGATCTGGGAATCTATGACGAAATACTTGCCAAGAATGCAAACCTGACCAACTATATGACCGATTGCATCCTCCGCGGCAAGCAGGACGGTAGTATCGCTCTTACGGTCGATGCCCAAAGCGGGGTCCTGTTTCTCAAGGCTTTGATTTTGGGGACGGTCTCGATGGTGGTCTACAACGAGCAGTATATACGCCAGGAACTGGGCCTTTCGCCGTTTGAATCGCTGAAAACCATATTTGAGTTCAGTATGCGAGCTTTTACAGCGAAGTAACAGAATACTCAATACACCCTATCCGTTTGTATGCAACCAGGCTGTAAAGCTGGTAAAGATTCGTGTGCTCCGCGTATGCCGTAAGGAAAGAGAAAACAGTATGTTTTGGAAAATTGTCATCAATGATTTCAAGAGAAAGAAAGCGATCACCTTGACTGTGTTCATCCTCATGTCCATGGCTGTTGTGTTGGGCGGCAGTGCAATCACCATTGTAGCAAACCTGATGCAGTCGATGGCGGACCTGAAAGAACATGCAATTCCTGCCGACATTGCACAAATGCATGCAGGAGCGTACTCGCAAGCTGATATCGATGCGTTTACCGCACGACAGCAGCAACACATCGCCGCGCAAGAGACAATGGTCCTTCTTCCTGTAGAGCCGGCCAATGTCGGCTATGGTGAGGGTAAAACCTTGGCTGGAACGATACAGGACATTTTCTTTGTGGTGCAAAACAAGAAATTCGATTTCCTGTTGGATCTCAGCAATGAGAAACTTGCTGTCAAGCAAGGGGAGGTCGCCGTTCCCATCCACTTCATGGTGGAGCATGACCTGCATATCGGCGATACCCTTACCGTGACAACCGAAGGGTATACGAAAGCCTTCACTATTTCTGACTATGTGCGTGACTATGAGATGAATGCAGCCATTGCCTCCTCCAAGCGTTTTGTCGTCAACCAAGCTGACTTTGATGCCATGCTTGAGAAGCAAACCGGTGAATTGGAATACATCATTGAATTCAGGCTGACGGAGGGCGGCAGCGCACAGGCTGTACAGACTGCATACATCGAGTCGGGGCTTCCATCGAACGGCCCAACTGTTACTTCCATGGTCTTCATGCTGTTCAATGCCATGAGCGATGCAACCATAGCCATGGTGGTTGTCTTGATCGGAGCCTTGCTCATCGTCATAGCGGCTCTCAGCATCAAACTTACCTTCCTGGCAACCATGGATGAGGACTTGCGGGAGATCGGGGTGATGAAGGCGATGGGGCTGTCGAAAAAGGATATCAAGAACGTCTACCTTACCAAGTATAGAGTCATGTCACTGGCCGCAGGCCTGCTGGGGTATGTGCTCTCGTTCGGAGTTGTGCAGCTTTTCAGCGGCAATATGCGGCTGTTTCTCTCCTCTGAACTGAATGGGAGCCTCAAATATCTTCTGTCTTTGATCGCGCCCATCTTTGTCTATCTCATGATCATCCTGTACTGCAAGAAAGTGCTGAGAAGCATAGACTCCATCTCCGCCGTCCAAGCATTACGCCTTGAGAGTGTGGATGCAAGAGAGGGCCGAAGAAATAGATTCCCCTTGATGCGAAACACATACTTGAACACCAAAATCTATTTGGCGCTTCGGGATGTCGCTCTGCGTTTCAGGTTGTACCGGTTGCTGCTGGTAATATTCGTGGTAAGCACGTTCATCGTGATTCTTCCGCTGAACGTGTACAACACGATGAACTCCCCTGATTTCTCCACCTACATGGGAATCGGGAAATCGGATATGAGAATCGACCTGAGAAAAACAAGCACCATCGATTATGATTTTCAGAGATTGCAGGAAAAGCTCTCCAGCGATCCTGACATTGCAAGGTATGCAGCCTACATAACCTGTTACTACCAAATTCAGAATGCCGAGGGCTCCTGGGATTATGTCTCGCTTGAGACCGGCGATTTCTCTGCCTTCCCTTTGCACTATCTTGAGGGAAGAGCACCAGTGGGGAGCGGAGAAATAGCGCTTTCCTACGCAAATGCCGCTGCTGATGGGTTGAACAAGCAAATCGGGGACGAGGTTGTGGTCAAGGTCAATGGAAGCGATACAACACTGAAGGTATCAGGCATCTATCAGGACATAACCAACGGTGGAAAAACGGCAAAAGCAGACACAAGCCTTGGATTGAACGAAGACGCCATCCTTTGGTACATCGTGAATATCGATGTGCTGCCGCACGTCGATGTCAACGAAAAGATGGAGTATTATGAGAGCACTTATCCAACAGCTCAGGTAAACGACATCCGAGAGTATACGAGGCAGACCCTCGGAAACCTCATCGATCAGATGGGGGTGGTGGTAATCGGTGGGGGCGCTGTGGCAATTCTCATCGTAGTACTTATCACCGCTCTATTTCTGAAGATGCTGCTCTCAAAAGACATGTCCCAGATCGCAATTATGAGAAGTGTCGGGATGAACTCAAACCATATACGAGGCCACTATATGACAGGGACAGTAGCGATTCTGGTCCTGGGAATCATCGCCGGTGTTGTAGCATCCCATTACCTTGGGAGCATGATCGTAAGCATGGCAATGTCATCAATGGGCATCGCTCGGATAGAGCTCATCGAGGTTGCCTGGCAGACCTGGCTTATCTGCCCGCTCATTCTGATGGTGGTGGTCGGCTTTACCGTATCGGTGAGCTGCAACGCAACCATCGATGATGACATCTCAGTGGTCCTGAGAAGCTAGTACTGTGAATAATCGGAGGAAGAACTGATGCAAGCAATAGTGGAAGCAAAAAACCTGAATAAGAAGGTTCTGTTGGGCAAACAGAATGAACTTCACATTCTCAAGGGAGTCAACTTGGCCGTTGAAGAGGGCGAGTTCGTATCGGTCATGGGACCGTCGGGGAGCGGAAAGTCTACGCTTCTGTACACCCTGAGCGGGATGGATGGAATTAGCAGTGGAAGTGTCACCATACAAGGTCGGGAGATCGGGGGCCTCAAGGAGGAGGATTTGGCGAAAATCCGACTCACTACCATGGGCTTCATTTTTCAGGATATCAATCTCTTGAAGAACCTCTCAGTGATCGACAATGTAATGTTCCCAGCTCTTGTAGCAAAGGGTGCAGATACCCATGCGGTTCATGAGAAGGCAAAAAAGCTTTTACAAATGACCGGCATTGAGTCTCTTGCAGATAATGCAATCACCCAGGCATCCGGGGGGCAGCTGCAACGGGCGGGTATCTGCCGGGCCTTGATCAACGATCCTGCCATTATCTTCGGTGATGAACCGACAGGGGCTTTGGATTCAAAATCGGCAGCCGAGATTATGGCCCTTCTAGCAGACATCAACCAGAAAGGGACGACCGTAGTGCTTGTCACCCATGACGCAAAGGTGGCTGCGAAAACCGAGCGGATTGTGTATATGCTCGACGGCCGTATTGTTGCACAAAAGCACATGGGGCCATTCGATGCACATCGAGACACTATCAAGGAACGAGAAGAACAGGTGATGAAGTGGTTGGTGGAGAACGGAATGTAGGTTTGAGTGTATAAAGAAAGGATGCTGTGAAATGAAACAAGTGGTTGTACGAGAGTGTGGTGACTTCGACCTTCCTTGCGGGTATGAACTTGATTTGAACAAGACGGAGCTTAAGGATTGCCTTGGATGCTGGTCCTGCTGGTTGAAAACCCCGGGGCGATGTGTCCATTCCGATTTGAATGAGTTCTATAAGGCCTATTTGGCTGCCGACAAGGTAGTGATTTTTTCAAAGGTGTCGCATGGGTTTGTCAGTGGAAATCTGAAAACGCTGTTTGACCGGATAATTCCGCTGTACCTTCCGTACTTGACTTTCAAGAGCGGAGAGTCGATGCACATTCCGCGCTACCAATCGTATCCTGAGGTGGAGGTTTACTATGAAGGGGAATTTTCCACCCAGGAGGACCAAACCATCTATGTGGATTACATCCATAGGGTTTTTTATCAGTTTTACAGCACCTGCAAGGTCGTGAAACCCCTATCCGAATTTCCTGTAGAAGAGAGGCTGGGATGAAAACAATCATTATCAACGGCTCACCGAAGGCGGCCCATGGGAATACCGAAGTCTTCATCACACAGTTCTTGAAGGGGATGACCAATCAGAGCGAAGTTGCCTATGCCGCCAAGACCAATCGTCATCAGCTTGCCCGTTACATCCAAAGCTTTGACACCGTCCTGTTTGTTATGCCCCTCTACATTCATGCTATGCCCGGCATTGTGATGAAGCTGATCGAGTGCATGGAAAGCGCAACAGGGCTTGGAAAGTCTATGGGCTTTCTGGTGCAATCGGGATTCATGGAGTCGGCGCAGTCCCAATACCTTGAGCGCTATCTTCGTGCAATTACCAAAGACCTGAACTACGCATACCTTGGAACGGTGATTCGAGGAGGCTCTGCCGGCATTTCCATGATGCCGGAGTCGATGAACAAGAAGCTGTTCAAGCAACTGAATCAGCTGGGAGCCTGCTTTGAGCGCAATGGTACGTTTGATCGGGACATAGTCAAAGCCCTTGGCTCTGTCCAATCGCTTTCCAAAGGCAGGTGCTTCCTCTTTGAAGCATTGGGAAAAGTCGGCCTCTCGGATGCAATTTTCTGGAATGGCATGCTCAAAAACAACAAGGCCTTCGAGAGGAGATTCGATAGGCCCTTTGTCTAGGCTTGATTGCCTTCAATACCTGCTTGCTTTTGCTTGCTGAATATGCAACAAATCGATATATCCGAGTCGATGGCAGCATACCTTGAGGGAGGAGCATAGACGATGAAGCACATCACCATCACCAACTTTACCGATCCTGTATGCATTTGGTGCTGGGGAACCGAGCCAATATTCAGAGCTTTGGAAACCCACTACCCGGACCTTGTCGAATTTCGGTATGTCATGGGCGGCTTGGTCGATGACATCAACAACTTTGCCGACCCGGACAACGGCATCGATGCCGGAGCAGAGGGAGCGAATGAGCAGATCGTCGAGCATTGGATCGAGGCGGTAGAAGTTCATGGAATGCCGGTCAAGCCGGAAGGCTTTCACTTGTTTTCCAACGAGTTTCCCTCGACATATCCCCAAAATATTGCCTATAAAGCCGCCCAAATCGTGGACCCGGGTAAAGCGGATGCGTATCTGCGTAGAATCCGGGAAGCCACCCTCACCGAAGCCAAGGTTACCGGCGATGTGGATGTGTTGATCGAGCTTGCCTGTGAGGTTGGTCTTGAGCGTGCTGTTTTCAGCAAGGCTCTGAAGAGCAAAAAAGCCGAGCAAGCATTCCATGCGGACCTGAGACTAAACCATGAGGCCGGGGTGGAGGTGTTTCCAAGCTTTCTTGTAGAAGCTGATGGAGAGGGGGAGCCGGTGCTTTTACGGGGATTTATCACTTATGAAGAGTTCAAGGATGTTATCAGGAGCCTGACTCAAGGGACTCTGCTTCCGACTGCAGCATCCCCCTCGATGGAAGCGATTCATGCACTTTTGGCCAAGCATCCAAAACTTGCATTCGAAGAAGTGTACAAGGCTTTTGATTTTGCCTCCCGAGAGCAAGCGCATCTCTTTCTTGAGGACTTGATCGGCAAACAGATTTTGATAAAGGAAGAGGTTGGTCTAAGCTATTTTGTAAGAATGGGGCTGTGACACTGCTTGAAGGTGCATGATGAGAGGGAATTATTGTTCGAAGGAGCAGTGATTTCCTCTCTTCAATTTCCAGCTTGACAGAAGCAAATGTAATCAATATACTACAAATGTAGTCATTTGTATTTATTGGTAGTTATTTGTATATAAGGAGGAGATAATGGCAAACTCATTGATTCAACTTCGAGTTGATGAAAACCTTCGATTGGAGGCAGTAGAAATTTTCGATAAGCTAGGCATTGATCTTCCTACTGCGATTCGAATGTTCCTCGTTCGTTCAGTTCTCGAGAAAGGAATTCCGTTTCCAATGAAGCTGGAAGATGATTCCATTACCCGCAATGCAATCTTTGCCATGAAGGAAGCAAGTCGTCTGGCAAAGGAACATGGGATTTCTGAAATGACGCTGGAAGAGATCAATGCAGAGATTTCCGACGCAAGAAAGTAAGTGGTGTAAAACGTGAGAAGACTCTTTGTGGTTATTGATACAAATGTCTTGGTCTCTGCAATGATTAAATACGATTCAAACCCAGGTCAAGTTATTGAATTTGCATTCAAGGGAGAATTCATACCTGTTCTCAATGAGCAAATCTTATCCGAATATAAAGAAGTGCTGGCTCGTCCGAAGTTTAAGCTCACAGAAGAACTGATATCCTTCATTATTGATGGAATCGTGGATAAAGCTGTGATGATTGAGGCAGAAGAAATCAAGGTTGACTTGCCTGATCCTAAGGATGTGATTTTCTATGCAGTTACTATGGAAGCGAAGAAGCTGACTGATACATATCTTGTAACAGGAAATTTGAAACATTTTCCAAGCAGGTCTTTTATTGTTACTCCAAAGCAACTACTCGAAGTGCTTTCGCTCCGACGATAGAATCCAAGGCAGTGTAGATGGAAGAAAGAGAGGGAATTCTTGTTCGAAAGAGCAATGATTTCCTCTCCTGTTAGGCTGGGTCTGGATTGCCTCTCTGCCGCGGTGTAGAATCTCCGATAAGGAGAGGTTTCCTTCATGACCGCAGATGAACAAAAAGACAGGATACGGTACTTCTATGAAGTAGTAGTTTCACAAAATCAGTTGGATAGGTTGTACGACTATGTTGCTGATGACTGTACGGTACGGGTGGGAGAAACAGAGTATGCCTGTGGAATTGCCGGAATGAGAGAGCACCTCCAGGCAATCAGGGTTACGTACCCCGACTACTCTATGCGCATCATCCGTCAACACTGTGACGGGGAGTATGTAATCTCTGAATTCATTATGCAGGGGAAGCATGAGGGGCAATGGATCGGCATCAAGCCGACGGGGCGAACCTTGAGTTTCAATGGAGTCGACATCGACCGGATGGTTGATGGAAAAATCGTTGAACATGGCGGTGCGGTCAATACGTTTGAGACGCTTTGGGAGAACCGGTTGATACAGCCGGTGTGATTGATAAGGGAATACGAGCATGTACAGCTTTGATGCAATCATAGAGAAGGTGCCCGACCAGGATGGAGCCTATTTAGCAGTTCCAATCGATATCAAGCAGGTGTTCGGAAAGGGAAGGCTTAAGGTGCATGCCACCTTCGATGGGTATCCGTATGACGGTAGCGTAGTGAACATGGGCCTTGCAAATGCCGATGGCAGCATCCGCTACATCATCGGTGTCCGTAAGGACATCCGGAAAAGCATTGGAAAAGAACCGGGAGATACGGTAACGGTGACACTCCAACCAAGGGAGGTCTGAGATGTGGACGTGTGAAACATGTGGCCGTAGTTTTCAGAAAACCAATCAGAGTCATAGCTGCGGGAAAAGCGAGCCTACCATTGAGGCCTATATAGCATCACAGCCAGAATCAATCAGGCTTTTGCTTTCCGAACTGCATCAGGCCATCGGTTCATCAATTCCCGAAGCAGAGCACCGTATGTCCTGGGGTATGCCCACTTACTGGAAAGGGGGCAACATTATTCACTTCTACGGTCATGCCAAGCATGTGGGAATCCATATCGGATCGGATGTACTTGTCCATTTTCAGGCTCGGTTGAGTGCATACAAGACCGGCAAGGGCTCGGTACAGTTTCCCTACGACAAGCCCATCCCCTATGCCTTGATCGCCGAAATGGCAAGGTGGAGTTATGAGACACTGCAAGCTCGACATTGAAGCATTGATACAGCAAACCGAGCATCCCAAACCGTACGACAGGGGAAAGGACAGTATGTGGACCGATCCCTATATCTCGGAAAAGCTGCTTGCAATACACTTGGACCCCTCTGTAGAGGCGGCAAGTCGTTCCCCGAAGGCCATCGAGGCGACGCTCGATTATATCCAGAAACTCGTGCCTCGGGGTGCATCCATCCTCGATCTGGGCTGCGGGCCCGGCCTCTATACCCATCAGCTTGCAAAGCGGGGCTATGAAGTGACCGGCGTGGACTTCTCTTCGGTCTCCTTGGACTATGCAAGACAAAGACGTGATGAGGAAGGTCTTTGCATCACCTACCTGAAGCAGGACTATCGAAGCCTGAAGCTCGATCAAACGTATGACTTGATCATGATGATTTATTGCGACTTTGGAGCTTTGGTGCCTGAAGAGCAACACCACTTGGCCTCACTGATCAAGCAGCATCTGAAAGAGGGTGGCCTATTCCTCTTCGACTCCATCACCGAAGTAGGAATAAAGCAGATGCACTTCAATGCTTCCTACAGCTTCTCCAAAGGTGAAGGGTTTTACAGTCCCGAGCCCTACCTATGCCTGGACAGGAATTTCCATTTCCCTGACCAGTGTGCAGTGCTGGAGCAACACTTCATTATCTTCGAGGATGGCGAAACCAAGCTCTATCGCTTCTGGAACCATTACTTCTCAAACGACCAAATCAAAGCGCTGGGCTTTTCACGCATATCCAGGCAAGCAGGCTTGCTCTATGGACATGGACCGTACAACAACGAAGAGGTAGTTTTTTATGCAGTACAACCTTAGGCCGCTCAAACAAGAAGAGTATTCTTTGCTTGAGGACTTTCTCTACGACGCCATCTTTGTTCCTGTCGGGGAGGAAGCTCTGCCTCGGTCGGTCCTGCTTGAACCCTCCATCCAAAATTACTATCAGGATTTTGGAAGGGCGCATGACTACTGCCTTGTTGCAGAGCAGGAGGGTAAACTTCTAGGAGCCGTCTGGGCAAGAGTGCTGTCGGGGCCTGTGAAAGGGTACGGCTATGTGGATGAGCATACCCCTGAACTTGCCATTTCTGTACAAAATGAATTTCGCGGGATGGGCATAGGTACTGCATTGCTTCGTGCAATGCTCGATTTGCTTCAAAGGGCGGGGTACGGACAAACCTCCCTCTCGGTTCAGAAGGAAAATCCTGCAGCGGACCTCTACAAACGCCTTGGATTCACCACCCTTGAGGAAAAGGATGAGGATTATCTGATGCTGTATGCCTTTGCTCGGTAGGCAGAACACTTCTCATACTCGAAGTGACACGGTATTGTATGGAAAAAGGATGCCGATATGTTTCTTTATAGGCTCTCTGTGTTCAGCAAATGGGCCAAGTATATAGGCCTTCTTTCTTACCTGCTCTCCTTGTTCAGTGACTATGCCCTGTTCTCCTACCTTACGCTGTTTGCCTTGTTTGTGGTGGTGGAGATAGCCCTCAATGCATCGGTGTTCTTTGGGTCGATTGCACTGCTGTGGGGCATGCTTGTGATCAAGAGGCGGTACCGGAACAAGCTACCTTCGGTGGAGACTTTTCGCAGTAATGTAATCTACAGCCTTCCCTTCGAAGGGCATTGGGCCGTTGTCAACGGTGGCTTTACCCAGGAGTACTCACACTCATGGAATATTCCCGTCCAGCGCTATGCCTACGACTTTTTGCAAATGGAGAGCGGACGTTCCTTTTCAGGGAATGAACGGGAGGTAGGAAGCTATCATTGTTACGACAAGGCGATTCTGTCTCCAGCGGACGGGGTGGTGGTGAAGGTGAACAACCGCTCAAACGATAGCCTTATATTGGGAAAAGGTAGGTATTTCAACCGGTCAAACCAAATTGCAGGCAATTATGTGATAATAAAGCATGCAGAGGACCAATACAGTCTTTTGGCCCATTTGAAGAAGGACAGCATAGTGGTCAAAGCCGGTGAAAAGGTTGTTCGAGCTCAGACGTTGGCACGATGCGGCAATAGTGGAAACTCCACTGAACCGCATCTGCATTTTCATCTGCAGAACGGACCGAATTTCTATACCAGCGTCGGCCTTCCCATTCGTTTCTCCGACATAACAATCCAACCCTGCCAGTTGGATGGCCGGCCTGTCATGCCTCTGCCCTCGATTCCAGACGGGTTCATCAGCAGAGGCTATATCGTGCAAAATGGATGAGGAGGGTGTCATGAACATACAGGTGATCCAGCATACGAGTGTCCCAATCGCCCGGGTGACAAGTAATTCGATTCTCATCTTCGATGTAGACTCGGCCTTGGACCTCATAGCCAGTGTCCACTATCAGAGTGGGGTGCGTAGGCTCATTCTCGACAGCAGTGCCATTGACGAGCGGTTCTTCGACTTGAAGACTCGTCTGGCCGGCGATATTCTGCAAAAGTTCGTAACCTATCAGACGAAGCTGGCCATTGTCGGGGACTTTTCAGTGTATACGAGCAAGAGCCTGAGAGACTTCATCCGGGAGAGCAATAGAGGTAGCGATATCTTCTTTGTCGGCAGTGAAGAGGAGGCGATTACAAGACTCTCGTTCTGAGCAGGTCTTTACAGGTCCTGCTCTTCTCGCTACAGTGAGGACGTCGGTAGGAGCTCTGTTGCATCTCCTTATTCACCCTTACGTTGAGAATATATGCAAGACACCTTACAACAGAAGGCACCCCCATTGTTTACCAAGCGGGTGGTCCTCTTTCTTCTCAGTCAGAATCTCTCAATCTTCGGCTCTTCTGTAGTCGGATTTGCCATCATCTGGTACATCACCTTGGAAACCTCCTCGGGTATCTATCTCATGCTGGCAACCCTTGCGCAGATGGTGCCCCACCTGGTCATCAGCCTCTACAGCGGGGTATGGGCCGATCGTCACAGCCGCAAGGTCCTGATCATGCTCAGCGACAGCTTCATTGCAGTCGCCACCCTTGTTTTAGCCCTTGTCTTTTCCTTGGGCTGGGAGTCGATCTGGGCAATCCTCGCAGTCTCGGTCATCCGCTCCATCGGGGGTGGAATCCAGAGTCCGGCTGTGAATGCAATCATACCCCAATTGGTGGCAGAGGAGCACTTGGTGCGTATCCAAGGAATCAACCAGAGCATCAGTTCGGCTCTTATGCTGCTCTCTCCTGCAGTAGGGGGCATGATGCTCGGCCTCTTTGGCTTGGTCTCCACCTTTTATCTGGATGTGGTAACAGCAACGCTTGCAGTCGTGGTTTTCAGCTTCATCAAGGTTGCCAAGCCAAAACGGGCGGAAGAGACGCACTCGGTCGCAGCAGATATGAAGGTGGGTATTTCCTACACCTTCTCCAACCCCATCCTTCGTAACCTTCTGATCTGTTATGGCTTTTCGTTCTTTCTCATCACCCCCGCGGCCATTCTTACACCCCTGCTCGTTGAGCGCACCTTCGGCGGTGAAGTATGGCGTTTGACTCTCAACGAGATGGTGTGGACCGGCGGAGCGCTGCTCGGCGGGCTGCTGGTCTCGCTGAAGGGAAATTTCAAGAATAAAGTCACAGCGATATCACTCTCCTTGGTGGCCTTCGGCTCCTGTTTCGCCCTGCTCGGTGTTGCCCCCACCTTCGTCATTTATCTCATCGTCATGGGGTTGGGTGGAATTTTTGTTCCCTTCCTCAATACAGCCGAGATAGTCATGATCCAGGAGATAGGCGATGAGGATAAGCTGGGAAGAGTCTTTTCCATCGTGCAGATACTCAGCGGAAGTGCCATCCCCGTGGGAATTCTGGTTTTCGGACCTCTCGCAGACCGGATTTCAATCCAGATTCTTCTGGTGGTCAGCGGTATTCTCTTGGTTGCAGTGGGCCTGATCTACGGGCGCACTGCCTCAAAGCAGCAGGTGGTCAAGCAGGCTGAGGTACCCACCCAGGGCCAGTGAGAGCTGCTCTACACTGATGTACTCGTCAACCGTATGGGCGAGCTTCTCATCCGATGGCCCGTAGCCTATGGTGGGAATGCCCGCCTCAGCGCAGAAGTGACTTGCATTGGTGCAAAAACTGTAGTGCGATAGCGTGCTGGAAGGCAGTGCCTTTTTGGCAGTCTGTACCAACGGGTGGTCCTCATCAAGAAGCCAGGCAGGGAAGAATCGCTTAGCACTCATCCCAATACCGGTATAGCAGCAGAGACTGTCCTCGGCTACCGATACGCTTGCCTCGATCGCAGGGTGCTTGTCCAGGACCTGCTGGATCGGAACGAGGATCGATGCTTCCGTTTCTCCGGGGAGCAGGCGCCTGTCGAAGGTGACCTTGCACGATTCGGGTACTACCGACAAACCCGGATAGGGTGAGGAGATTATGTCGGTCAAGACCAGAATCCCGTCCCCAAGCACACTATGGTGCGGTGGTTCGAGGGCAAGAATCTCAGGCAGCAGAGTCAGCATCGCGCCAACGGCATTCACTCCTTCTTGAGGATTGGATGAGTGACAGCTCTTTCCAAACGTTTGCAGCACCATCTCGGCCCGTCCCCGCTGTCCGCGCTTGATGGATAGGGAGGACGCTTCTCCCACAATGACGATATCGGGCTTTATCCGCTCTGTCACCAGACGGGATGAGACGCCTTCGAAGCACTCTTCGAACACGGTACCCGAGACATGGATTGAACCGTGAAAATTGCCTCCAGTCCTCTTCTTGAAAGTCGCTGCCGAGACGATCATGGCACTCAGGGCGCCCTTCATATCGCTGCTGCCCCTGCCGTAGATGCGTCCATCAACCAAACGACCTTCAAAGGGACCATATGTCCACAGCTGGGGATTCTCAACTCCCACTGTATCGATATGACCGTCCATGAGGATGGCCGGCCCCTCTGCTTTGCCGTGGATGCTGCCGATCACACTACCATGGGCGTCGATAGAGACTTCATCAAAACCAAGTTTCTGCATGGTTTGCTGGATATAGGAGGCTACGTCGCCCTCGGAGCCTGAAAGGCTGGGTCGCTTGATGAGCTCCTGACAAAGAGTGATGAGTTGTTCGTTGGTTTGCATGACCCTATCGTAGGCCGGATAGAGAGAAAGTCAAGCTTTGTTGAGGACCTTGGTGATGAAAGTTTCAATCAAAACAGGATTGAACTGGGTATTCTTGCGTTCTCGCAAGAGGGTGACAGCCTCTTCTTCGCTGACACAAGCACCATGCAGCCTGGGACCGACAAGGTCGGCATAGATGTTTGCAATGGCAAGGATTTGTGCTTCCTGGGGAATATCCTCGTGCTTCAAGCCTTGCGGATATCCATTGCCGTCCCACCGTTCGTGGTGATGCAGCACCGCCTCGGAGAAGGGGGCGTACTCACCGACAGAACGTAGGATATTGTACCCGATCTCAGCATGGCGTTTGAACTCAAGTAACTCGCTTCGGGTCATTTCCTTGCTTGACTTGTTGATGATCGCCGGTGAGATGGCGATCTTGCCCAGGTCGTGATAGGTGCCTGCAAGGCGCATTTCCTGGATCTGATGCTCCTGGTATCCAAGCACATGGGCAAAGGAGGCAGCGAGTTCGGCAACCTTGCGGCTATGTTCCTCAAGGGTGGGATCCTGGCTGAAGAGCCGTTCAAGCAGTGAGGAGATAACCTGTTTCTTGAATGACAGGCTGCTGGCGAGCTTGTTCTGGTACATGACATCCTCGGCCATCTTGAACGTGTCCTCAAAATGGTCGCCGTTCTCTTCCTTTACTGCATAGCCAAAGGAGACCGAGACCTGGATGCCCTTGATGTGTTCTCTCTGGAGTGCCGCATTGAGGCGTTTTACTATGGTCTGGGCATGAAGGGCGTCGGTTTGGGGGAGAAGCAGGACAAACTCATCACCACCGATGCGGCTGATGATGTCGTCCTCACGACAAGTCTTGCGCATCACCTCGGCGACCTTGCGCAGCAACTCATCCCCGGCCTCATGTCCGAAGGCGTCGTTGGTAAGCTTCAAGCCATTCACATCGGCGACAACCAAGGTGAGGGGGTAGTACGGCTCGGTGTCGAGGTCCTGCTTGACTTGGTCGTAATAGCGGCGGTTGTTCAGCCTCGTCAGGGGATCGGTGAAGCTCAGTGAAAGTATTTCACGTTGTTTCTTGCGTTGCTCGGTGCTGTCCCGGAATACAAGCACTACTCCGGTGATCTGCATTCTGGCATCGAGGATGGGGGCCGCACTGTCGTTGATGTACCGTTCAAAACCGTCACGGGCGATGAGAATGGTATCATCGGCAAGTTCAATGGCCCTCTTTTGCTCAAGCACCTGTCGTACGGGATCGGGACATGCCTTACGGTCCTTGCCGCAGAGAATTTTGAAAACTTCTTCGAACCGCCTGCCTTTCGCTTCCTCCGCATTCCAGCCGGTAAGCGTTTCGGCAGCCTTGTTCATGAATTGAACATTACCTTGGGCATCGGTGGAGATCACCCCGTCACCGACGGACAGCAGGGTGGTCTCAAAGAGGTTTTTCTCGTAGATGAGCTGAGCTTCCGTCTCTTTTTGCTGGGTGATATCGTCGATGATCATCACAAAATAGCCGTGCTCAGGACTGAAGGAAGATATTCTGAAGAGCCTGTGCAGGCCGGCATTGTACGCTTCGAAGGTCATTGACTCTCCGGTTAGGGCGACCTTGCCGTTGTATTGGAACCAATACGGCTCCACCACATCGATAAGCTCGGTGATACGCTTGCCGACCGAGTTCTTGTTCTCAAGGCCTGTCTGTACTTCGAAGTTCTGGTTGACCCTGAGAATGCGGTAGTCGTTGGGAACCCCGTTCTCATCGAGCAGGATCTGGCAGTAGGCGAAGCCCTGGTTCATGCTCACAAAAATCTTGCGGTTTTCCTCCTCGCTGCGGGCAAGGGCTTGGGCGTCGGCAACGCGCTTGGATATATCGGCATGGGTACCGGTCATGATGAGCGGATTGTGCTCTTCATCCCAGGATATTACCTGTCCGCGGTCGAGAATCCAGACCCAGTGCCCGTCCTTGTGCTGCATACGGACATCGCAGGAGTAGAAGTCGATTTCTCCGCTGAAGTGTTTCTGAAGCAGTGAGAATGAACGTTCAAAATCCTCGGGTTCGGTCAACCGTTTGAAGGTTTCGATGGTAACCGGTTCCAGTTCTTCCTTTGTATAGCCGAGCAGGGCCGCCCAGCTGTCGTTGATCTGCACCGTACCCGTTACGATGTTCCACTCCCAGGTTCCCAGATTCGACCCTTTGATCACCGATGCGAACCGGTCGCGGGTAGAACGCAGCTCACTTTGGTCTCGCTCCTGCTGACGCCGGTAGCGGTCCAGGCGGACCACCGCCCCACGGCCGGCAAGGAAGGTGATTAGGATAATGAGTGCAGGACCGAGAAAGGTGAGTATTCGGTCGAGCGAGTACCAGAAGTCAACCTCCTGCTGCCGGATCGCCAACAACTCATATTCGGTTGTTTCGATTTGGTCGAGAATCGATTCCAACTCAAGAGAGAGGGATTTGGAGATTTCCATCAACTGATTGAGCTCATCCTCTCCGATGTGAACAGTGAATTCTCCGGTAAGGGTATCGCGGAAGGCGAGTATGGGTTGTACCGCCCGGACGATTAATTCATTGAAGGTTTCTTTCAGGTCTTTAAGTCGTTGCTGCTGTACTTCGTCACCGCGGGTGAGTATGCTGAGCTTGATGTGGTGCTGGTCGAAGGAGTAGGAACTGACCCCTACCTCCTGCAAATAACGCCGGTCTCCGGTGAGCAGATAGCCCCGCTCTGCAATGCGGATGTTGAGGAAGGTGCGCATCAAACTCTTGGTTTCAGTGATTACCTCATAGGTATGGCTAAGCTTGCGGTTGGTTTCAATCGCACGGGTGGTCAAGCTCATCTTGATATACCCTATGACTAGGAGGGCGGCAAGAATGAGCACTAAACCGATGATGAATCGTCGGGTGATGCTATGCTCTTTAATAGAGAATTCTCCTTCCTTATTTTCCATATCATACTCATATAAAGTACGGCATAACAAGAGATTTGTACTCCATTCAAATTGCTTTGGCCCACAAAGAGGGATAAAGCTCTATCTTGTTTGATTTTCAGCGGAATAGGTAAGACAAAGAAGCTTAATAGTAAATTATACTAATAAGTACTTGATATTATTAATAGGATTGATTACTATTAGTCCATCAGAAAATCACCATAATTAAGGAGACTTACACCATGGACGAAATGCAGAACACCCCAGCCGGCATGCCCCTGATCGGAGACAAGGCCCCCGCTTTCAAGGCGGTTACCACCCAGGGCCCGATGAACTTTCCCGAGGACTACAAAGGCAAGTGGGTTATTCTTTTCAGCCACCCCGCCGACTTCACCCCTGTCTGTACCACCGAATTCATGACTTTCGCATCGATGGCCGATGAGTTCAGATCCCTGAACACCGAGCTGGTGGGTCTTTCCATCGACTCTCTGTACGCCCACATTGCATGGCTGAGAAAAATCCAGGAACTTGAATGGAACGGCATGAAGAACATTGAAGTGAAGTTCCCGGTCATCGAGGACATCAAGATGGATGTTGCCCGCAAGTACGGCATGGTCCAGTCCCAGTCCTCCACCCAGGCTGTCCGTGCAGTCTTTGTCATCGATCCCAACGCAGTAGTGAGAACCATTCTCTTCTATCCTGCTTCCACCGGTCGCAACTTCGATGAGATCAAGCGCGTCGTGCTTGCCCTTCAGAAGGCCGACAAGGATCAGATCGCCACTCCTGCAAACTGGAGACCAGGCCAGGATGTAATCATCCCCACCCCCGGCAGCTGCGGTACGGCAAAGGAACGCATGGAGAGCAAGGACGAGAATCAATACTGCCTCGACTGGTTCCTCTGCTTCCGCAAGGAAAAAAAGTAACCATACCGGTGCCAACCAGTATAAAACCAAGGAGGGAGAGCAGCCGCTCTCCCTCTTTCTGGTACGTATATATCCTTCGTTGTTTCGTTACTTGTAAGAAATTGCACCCTTGTTGCAGACACGCTCGCACTCGTGGCACACAAGGCACTCGCCCTTGATGATCCGGTGCTTCTCCTCCTTCACAATGGCTCCACTCGGACAGGCCTTTGTGCAGCGGGTGCAGTTTGTGCACAGTGATGGATCGATGACCATGGCCTTTTTGGCAAATCTGCCCGGCAGCGAGAGGATGGTCCCATAGGGACAGAGCCAATGATGCCACAGCTCCTCCTCAAAGAAGAGGGAGAGCAAGACCCCAATCAGGAAAAGTGCAGGAAGAACGGGAAGCTTCTTTCCGGTTCTGAATACCACGACCATCACAGCCAAGAAAGCAAGGAGCATGATAATCCTGAACACTCCATTCTTAAAGAAGGCAGGGGTTTTGAGGCTCTTGATCTTCAGCTTCTTTTTCAGATGGCTCATCGGTCTTAGGATGGTGTTGATCGGACAGAGCCAACCGCAGTAGAAGCGGGAGAAGAGGATGGCGAGGAGGGCCGAAGCGACGAAGATTACCATCCATACTTGTATTTTGCCGCTGATGAGCAGGAAGACGAACAGGGCAAGGGATAGGACCTGAATGGTTCGCTGCAATACTTTTTTCATACCTTCTCCGCCTTATATGCCCGTGGGTGAGGTGCTTTGACAATGAAGAATTCAAGAGCTTCCTTGCCGGTGTTGGAAATGTTCATCTTTGTATGGAACGGCACGTTCACCACCGATGCCTGATAGTAATTCGCCTCCTGCTCATCCAGCTGAATCGTCAGGCTTCCGCGTACGACAACGAGGTAGACGTTCGAGTCTGAATAGTGTTCAGGCAGTGCATCGCCTGTTGCCAACACTACGTGGTTGATCATCGCCACATCGTCACCGACCAGTTTTTCAATGACTTTCTCATGGGTTTGCGTATAGGTATACTGCTTTTCAATCATGGTTGACTCCTTCTTGCTGAAGTCTAGTATAGAAGCCAAGAGAGCGATAGAGTGTTACATATGCTACACTTTTGGAGGATGGCATGGATATCGTACACTCCCTGGGTAAGGTTGCCCTGTTTCAGTGCTTTTCGGATGAGGAGCTGACTCGTTTTCTCAAGCAAGGCGGTATGAATCTCATGCACTTTGAGAAAGACCAGCTGGTAGCCCTGCAGGGAGACGCGTGTGCCTCCCTCGATGTGATCATACAAGGCAGCCTCTCGCTTCAGAGCATCGACGAGCAGGGGACCGTCTTCAAGGCCAGGGTGCTCGAGGCGGGGGATGTTTGGGGGGCGACCTTGCTGTTCAGCAGGTACAACCACTACCCGATGCAGGTTGTGTGCGACCGTGCAAGCTCGGTCGTACGCTTGAAGAAGGGTCTGGTTCTTACACTGTGCACTGAAAAGCGGGAGTTCTTGGTGGGTCTTCTTCAGATTATCAGCGATAGGGCTCATGAGCTGGGGCTGACGGTGACCAAGCTCAATGAGCAGACGCTCAGGCAAAGTCTGCTTGAATACCTGCACCAGCTCTGTCTGCAACAGGGCGGCAATACCGTGATGTTGCCCATGAGCAAGACCGAGCTTGCAAACCGCCTGGGGTTTGCCCGGACTTCCCTCAGTCGGGAGTTTGCCTTACTGCAACATGAAGGTCTGCTTACCTTCAACGGCCGAAAGGTTTGTCTTCATATTTCTTCAAACAGTTAAAGAGTGTGTGAAGATATACCTATGCATGTTGCCTTCCTCTTTCTCTGTTGCTATAGAGTTAGGTAACAAGAGATGAAGGAGAATTGTCTATGAAGCGAACACGTATACTCTTGATGATCAGTTTTGTCGTATTAATCGGGATGGTTGCCGTAACGGCTGCCCCGACTGCTGAGAAACAGTATGCAACTCTTCAGACTTCCGATATTACTACCATGAGTCTTGAGGAGCTGAAGAAGTCCATCGATACCCTCAAGGATGCGGTGGTGCGCGAACAGGATGAAGCGTACAAGAACCTGTCCCAAGCCCGCTCCAAGGGCGATAGAACTGCTTATTTCGAAGCATGGGAGAGTCTGAACAGGCTTGCAGACTATCGGATGACCAGTTCACAGACTGAAGCGTTGCTAGAGAGGATTTTGGCACTTGATGAGCCCAAGCGAAGCGAGTATGCAGCATGGCTTTATCAGATCAGCGCCTACTACAAGCCCTCTGTGACGCTCGACTTCTCTTCCGAGGGGGAGAACTACCGATACAGCTACCGCCAGCAGATCAGGCGAGAACCGGGTTCACAGATTACCCTTCCCGATAGTTCCCAGATCAGGTTCAATTCCACTCACCTCGGTGTGCTCGCCGGATGGGGTTTGACACCTGATGAAGTGACGTATCAACCGGGTGAGACGATTACGATGAGCTATACCGATCAGACGCTCTATGCCATCTATCAGAGCGGAGTGCGGTTCGTCGATGACCTGAACAAGACCGATGTCTTCTTTGAGGAAGGGAAGGTCGAGGTCCCCACTCCCGCTTCGGGTGATGCTTCTGCGATTTTTTCCGGCTGGTATGACCAAACGACAGGAAAGCTCATCACCGACCCTGCTTCTTATACCACCGAAGGAAAGGGGGCTTTCTTTGAGGCTTTATGGAAGCGCCTCGCCATCGAGGATGTCACGGTTCTCTACTACGACCAGACAAAGCTTCCGACCAATACCCAGATCGGTATCGGCTTCTCTTACAGCAATACAGGTAATGTGAACCTTTCCGGCTTGAAGGCTGTGCTCTCTACACAAAGTGATTATGTTCGGATTCTAAGGGATGAACTGCAGTTGGGAAGATTGTCCGCAGGACTGTCCAGTACGAACAACAGTCGCTTTGCAACGAAGAGCAAGCAACAGGTACGTGGTGAAGCCAATACCTTCCGCTTCATTGTAAGCGATTCAGCTCCAGCAGGTTCTGTTATTCCGTTCACCCTGACGATCACCAACGACAAGGGTGACAGTTGGTCCCATTCCTTTGAGGTGACGGTGCGTTAGCAATCAGTATTGTTCAGCAATGTAGACGCCCTGCATTGATGTGTCAGTGCTCATCCCCATCGGGATGGGCACTGCTTTCTTCCTGTCCAGCAGACGGGTCAGGAAGGCGTTTTCCAGGGTGTGCACCTCTGTAACAGCATTGGATGCAAGCAAAGCCAGCAGCTCTTTGGCTGCGGTTTCGTCACTGGCACAGGTTTCAACGGCTTTGCCTCCACTGATGAACGCATAACCGTTTTGAACACAGAGCGTTTGATAGCCTTCGGTCAGGAAGTCCCAGGCTTTCCTGTCACGAAGCAGGCATCCATGAAGAGCGTGTTCGGTTCGGTAGAGGCTGTCCAAGTGCTCGATATCCATGGGAATCGAAGCAGTTGATGAGGCCTCAATACCCTCCAAGGGGAAGGCGAGTACCGAGGAGGTGGTGTAGTATCCGTTTGCTTCGTAGAAGGGGCGTACCGCTGGAAAGAGCGTGATGGGGTGGTTGTATGCCTGCTTAACGGCGGCAAGCAAGGCTCCCATGATGCCCTGCTTGCGATGCGAAGCATAGGTTGCAGCACCTACGATGAAGGAACATTCCTTGATGGTCCCCCCTTGTAGATACTGAGCAGGCAGTGCGTGCAGGGCGCTTACGATGATCCCATCCTTGCGGGCGACAAAGATGTGTTCGCTGGCAAACCGAACAGTAAAGAAGTGTTCAAGGAAGACCGGGTCTTCAGAAAATACTTCCGACCAAAGGCTCTTCAATGAAGAGAAATCTTCTTGGTTTGCCCGTTCGATGATCACTGCTTGGTAACCCTGTACTTTTCGACCATGAGGTCGGGTTTGTAGGAGAGTTTGGCTTTTCTCAGGCCTTCAACTCCCGCGTCTTCCTGCCTGTTTACGTATTTGACATCGGAGAGGTACTGGGAACAGAAAAGCTGGTTGATAACCGAATAGATGCCGATGTAGGAGGTGTCACCCTTCTCAAAGTGTACGATGGCCAGTTGGTCGTCGATGATTTCTCCTACCGTAAAGGCTGTCAGGTGATGGTCCACACAGACCAGCATTCCCACGAGGCCGAGGGTGTCCCAGTTGTCGAAAGCAAGGCGCAACGCCCTCAACTCGTCCTGGATTTCCTTCGTGTCGCAATCCTTGGTTTCCAGCCAGGTGGTGGAGGCCATTTTATAGCACTCGTCACGCATCTCCTTGGTGGAGAGCGAGCGGACTGAGTAGGTGTAGTTTCGCTCGAATTGGGAGATGTGGTTTCGTTTGGCCTGCAGCTTCCTTCCGCTGAGGTGGATCAGTTTCTGGCTTTCATAGATGTAGTCATCCAGCGCACGCACATGCTCGATGGTGTAGCCGAGTTTCTGTAGTTCCAAGGCTTGTTCGGAGGGGACGCATTCCAGATGGAAGCGTTGTCCGCTCTCGGTGCAGTGGGCCTCAAGCTCCGCCATGGCTTCGGGCAGGTCGTCGGTGATGGGCAGCAAAAAGCAGTCATCCACATCCAGATGCATGTACAGAGCCGTATCTGTTTTACAAATGGTCAATCCGATGGCTTCTTTCCAGAGAACCGAATAGGAAAAAAAATACTCGTAGGCAAAGTACTTGCTGTACGAGGGGAATAGGGCTTTGTCCGCAAAGGACGGTGTATAAAAATGTAACATGACACCTCAAATATTTATATGTACGCATGTATTGATACGTCGTTTCGCACCAATAGTCAAGGCAAGGAGAGCCCGACAGAGCAAAGATACTACTTTGAGTGTGGAGGGGCAAGGAAGGGAGGCGAGCTGGCTCTACAAACAGGCTCTCCTTTCTATGAGCAAAAGTACCTTCAGTGTTAGGTATTGTGAGGTTGCTTAAGAGGTTTATTACTAAGAAATTGTAGTCTGTCACATTGTATAGTGGGATTGAATAGATACTTTCCTGGAAACAACCAAATCGCTAAATGTAAAAAAAAGGTTGACTTGGCTGAAGGGCCATGTAATAATTAAGTTGTAAATACGAATACTGTTCGTAAATACGAACCGGAGAGGATCGATGCATACACCAACTTTACGTGTGATAAAAATTCTCAATCTCATTGCATCAAACAATGACACTATGACCTTGAGTGATATCTCCAAACATTCGGATATCCCCAAAGGCACCTTGCATCCTATTCTCAAGACTTTGGTGGAGTCGGGTTTTCTGTACTTGGATACACAAAAAGGTACCTACCGAATTGGCCTACGATTGTTTGTTAATGGAAATTCTTTCATCCAATCTAAGGATTCTCTTATGGGGATAGAGAGCATTCTCAAGGAACTGACCCTTAAGACAGGTGAGACCAGCCATTTTGCAAAACTTGATGGTGGGAATGTGCTGTATTTGGTTAAAGTTGAATCATCACAACCCGTAAGAATGTATTCGGCTATCGGTAGGCAGCTACCTGCATATGGTACAGGGTTGGGCAAGGCTTTGATGTCAGGCATGACAAAAGAGCAGATTATGAGACTCTATCCCGATGGGTTGAATCCTATGACGGAGAACACCATAACGGATTTCGATTTGTTGTATTCACAGATAGAAACTATTAGAGAGACCGGATTTGCCTATGAGTGTGAAGAATCCAATAGCGGTGTTCGATGTATTGCTGTTCCTGTGAAAAAAGAAGGCAATGTTGTGGCAGCAGTGAGTATTGGTATCCCGATTTTTAGATATACCGAAGAAAAACGAATCATGATACAAAACCTTCTCAGATCTTCCTTGTTGGATATTGAAAAAATAACTTCATATTTAGATTGTATTTAATGGTGGTATTAGCACATGAAGATAACAAACTATAATCTATATACAGTTCCTCCTCGCTGGCTTTTCCTTGAAATAGAGACTGATGAGGGCCTTGTTGGATGGGGCGAGCCCGTTGTTGAGGGAAGAGCTGATGTAGTTGCTGCAGCGGTGCACTCGCTATCAAGGTATTTCCTTGGTCAGGACCCACTGCGAATTGAGGACCTGTGGCAAGCAATGTATAGAACTGGTTTTTATCGAGGTGGCCCTGAAGTAATGAGTGCAATTTCAGGTATCGATCAAGCGTTGTGGGACATTAAAGGGAAATATTACAACGCTCCTGTATATGAATTGCTGGGAGGTCGATGTCGGGATCGCTTGCGGGTGTATTCATGGGTCGGTGGTGATAGACCTGGTGATCTTGAGAACGGAGTGAATGCACTCTGGGAAAGTGGATGCACTGCAGTCAAGATGAACGGAACCGAAGAGATGCACTACATCGACAGTTACAGAAAAATTGACGATGTATGCAAACGGGTTGAGACCATAAGGAATCTCATGGGCATGAAGATGGATATTGCGGTGGACTTTCATGGAAGAGTGCATAAGTCCATGGCGAAAGTCCTTGCCCATGCGCTTGAGCCTTATCATCTCATGTTTATAGAAGAACCAGTGTTATCGCAAAATAATGAGGCACTCCGAGATATTGCTAATCATACGGTCACTCCTATTGCAACAGGAGAGAGAATGTTCAGCAGATGGGATTTCAAACCGTTGTTCGAGGATGGGTATGCTGACATCATTCAGCCGGATCTCTCTCATGCTGGCGGGATAAGTGAAGTCAAGAAGATTGCCGTGATGGCTGAGGCCTATGATATGGCAGTTGCTCCGCACTGTCCTTTGGGTCCAATTGCCCTTGCAGCATGTGTACAGTTGGATGCATGTACACCCAATGTATTCATTCAAGAGCAGAGTCTTGGTATTCATTACAACAAAAAAGGGGATTTGTTGGATTACCTCACTAATCCTTCAATTTTCAAATTCAAAGATGGATTTATTGATATTCCTGATGGGCCAGGCCTCGGTATTGAAGTCAATAAGGAAAAAGTCATCGAAGCTGCCAAAGTTGGACATGCTTGGAGCAATCCTGTTTGGAGAAATTATGATGGGACAATTGCTGAATGGTAGCAGGAGCAATAGGAAAAATGGATAGAGTATCGTTTATAAAGCAAGAAAAGATTGTAGCAATCTGTAGAAGAGTCGCTGTAAATCGTACCCAACAGACAGCTCAGGCTTTGTTCGATGGTGGTATCAGGTTGCTTGAAATTACCTTTGACCAGTCTTCAGAGACATGCATCAGTGATACCGCAAAGTCAATCGAAATGGTGAAAAACCTTTTCGGAGACAGAATGTTGGTTGGGGCGGGGACCGTTCTGAGTACAGAACAAGCAAAGGCGGCAAAATATGCCGGCGCTGATTTCACCCTTTCTCCGCATACCAATATTGCTCTCATTAGAGAGATAAAAAAACTGGGAATGACCTGTATTCCGGGGGCTTTGACCCCATCTGAAATTATGGCTGCTTGGGATGCCGGGGCTGATATTGTAAAGCTTTTTCCTGCAGGTAATTTCGGTATTGGTTATGTCAAAGCCATTCTTGGACCTATCAGCCATGTGCCCCTGATGGCTGTTGGCGGGGTCAACAAGGACAATGTGAAAGACTTTCTGGATAATGGATTCTGTAGCTGTGGGATTGGAACCAATATTGTTCGTAATGATGTAATCGATGCCGGAAAGTATGCAGAGATTGAGCAAATCGCCAGAGCGTATGTTTCAGAAATTGGTAGGGGGTTGTAGGTGGGAAAGATTGTTTGTTTTGGAGAATTGATGCTACGTCTCAATCCAGAAGGATACCTACGAATACCCCAAGCTGATTGTTTTCTTGCCTCTTATGCGGGAGGAGAGGCAAATGTGGCGGTATCGTTGTCGAACTATGGAGAGAATGCTTCTTTTGTCACCTATGTCCCTGATAATCCTTTAGGCCAAAGTGCAATCAATGCACTAAGGCATTGGGGCGTTGACACCACATGGATGATGAAAGGTGGAGAACGTCTTGGTATTTATTTTTTGGAGAAGGGAGCCAGCCAGCGGGCTTCCAGGGTCTTGTATGATAGAAAAGGTTCTGCAGTCGCAAAATCGTCCATACAAGATTACAATTGGGACCTCATTTTTGAGGGAGCAGATTGGTTTCATTTTACCGGTATAACTCCTGCTTTGTCAGATAGCCTTGCCCAAGTGTGTGAAGATGCCTGCAAGGCAGCGAAAAAAAGAGGAATCACGATTAGTTGTGATTTGAACTATCGAAAGAATTTGTGGTCCAAGGAGAAGGCAAACTCAGTCATGTCGACCTTGGTTCCGTATGTTGATGTGCTTATTGCAAATGAAGAAGATGCACAGGATGTATTTGGAATCAAGGCTGAGAACACAAGTTTGACTGATGGTGTTGTGGATGTTGAAGCATACAAAGATGTAGCAAAGCAATTGAAGTCTCGTTTTGGATGCCACTATATTGCCATCACCTTGCGCGGATCCATCTCGGCAAGTGTCAATGATTGGTCGGGATTGCTCTTTGATTCCAAAGAATTTCATCAGGCAAAGAAGTATCAAATTATGCTGGTGGATCGTGTTGGGGGTGGGGATAGCTTTGGCGGGGCGCTCATTTATGCCTTGCACTCAGGATACTCTTCCAAAGAAGCAATTGAATTTGCTGTAGCTGCATCGTGTTTGAAGCAGACTATTGAAAATGATTTCAATCAAGTCTCTGTTGAAGAAGTGCAAAAACTCTTAGCCGGGGATGGCTCCGGAAGAGTTCAAAGATAAGAAATTTGCCAGGAAATCTGGTAAAAGGAGTAGTGAGATGAAGAAATTAAGCTTGACCGTACTAGTACTGATCGTGGGTTTGGCTGGCGTTTTTGCGTCAGGCGCACAAGAGAAGAGCGCAGATAAAGCTGTGACTATTTGGGCATGGGATGACAACTTCAACATTGCTGTAATGAAGGAAGCTGCCAAAGTATATGCTGCAAATCATCCTGAGTCCGATCTCAAGGTTGATATTGTGAGTCTTTCTAAAGAGGATGTCTATGTTAAGTTGCAGACTGCTCTGGCAGCCGGTGGAAGTGGACTTCCCGATATCGTCCTGCTTGAGGACTATGTCTCAGGAAAGTACCTCAATACATTCCCTGGTTCGTTCGAGGAACTTACCAATCACTTCAACTATGCAGATTTCCTCTCGTTCAAGGTAGATGCTGTGAGTCAGAAAGGTAAAGTGTATGCATTGCCGTTTGATACCGGTGCGACCGCATTGTACTACCGCATCGATCTCGTTGAGGCTGCCGGTTACACGGAAGCTGATATGCAGAACCTGACCTGGGACGAGTTCATCGAAATTGGTAAAGATGTTACAGCAAAAACCGGAACTCCGATGATTGTTGAAATCGCCAATAACAAGACCACACTTGTCAGAGCAATCATGCAGTCTAGTGGAAAGTGGTACTATGACAAGAATGGTGAGATCGACATCAAGAACAATGAAGCGCTCAGATCTGCTTTTGAGATTATTCAAGCTATGAAGGCAGCAGGAATTCTGTATGAAGCTGAAAGCACAGAAGGAAGAGCCAAGGCTCTTAACACAGGTGCCGTTGCTTCTGTAGTCAATGCTCCATGGTTTATCTCCGCCCTCCGTCAAGCTAAGGATCAGAGCGGTCTCTGGCGTGCAACAAGGATTCCGAGAATCGCTTCCAATCCGGCATCAATCAATGCTTCCAACGTTGGTGGTTCTAGCTGGTATGTTCTGGCAAAGTCCCCGGTCAAGGATAAGGCGATTGCATTCCTGCAGGATGTATGGCAGGGAAACAATGATTTCTATGGCACCATCATGCTCAATCAAGGAGCTATGGGATCATATATCCCTGCATATGGAACCTCTGTGTTTGATGTAGAGGATGCTTTCTTCGGTGGACAGAAAATCAATGCACTGTTTGCAGAAGTTCTTCCGGACGTCATTCCTGTGAACTACGGTGGATATGTTGCAGAAGCCAATGATGCCATTACTACTGCACTCGCAAATTTGTTTGCTGGAAAGGTAACAATTGACGAAGCCCTTGCACAGGCTGAATCTCAGTTGAAGAACCAACTCGGCAGATAATCATTCTTTTAGAAAGATGGGCTGTCGTTGGCAGCCCATCTCTTAGTAACGAGAAAGGCATACGTATGATACACAGTAAGAAGAAACAAAAAGCTCCAAATTATAATCTCTACGGCTGGGCTTTTATCTCGATCGCATTTTTTTTATATTTGCTATCAACTATCTACCCGGCAGTTGAATCACTGATGTTGTCATTCAAGAGCTTTCAAGGTGGAGAGTATGTCTTTGTGGGCTTGAAAAATTACAAGAGGATGTTTGGAGATGCGATATTTATCCAAACATTGAAAAATACGTTTCTCTTTATGTTGATTCAAGTTCCGATTATGTTGTTTTTGGCCTTAATCATCGCAACATTGCTTAATAGTAAATATCTTAAATTCAAGGGATTCTTCAGGACTTCCATCTTCCTCCCTTGTGTGACATCCCTGGTTGCATACTCCATCCTCTTTAAGATGATGTTTTCCCTGAATGGTATCATCAATCAGGTTTTTATGGCTTTGGGTATACTTGATAAGCCCTTTCAATACCTTCAGAATTCCAACTGGGCTAGAGCTATCATCATTGTTGCAATGCTCTGGCGGTGGACCGGATACAATGTCATTTTTTACCTCTCAGCTCTTCAGAATATTCCTCGGGAGACATTTGAGGCTGCAAAGGTTGATGGAGCGAGCACAGTCCAGACATTTTTCAGGGTGACAGTACCACAGTTGAAGCCGATTATTCTGCTTACAACCATCATGTCCACAAATGGCACGCTCCAGTTGTTTGACGAAACAATGAACATTACACAGGGAGGACCTGCAAACTCTACACTACCGGTTTCCCATTACATCTATAATCAGTCGTTTATCTATGCTCCAAATTTTGGATACGCATCAGCAATTTCATATGTTGTTGTGTTTATTATGATTATTCTTGCAATCATCCAGTTCAGTGTTGCAAGTGAAAAGAAATAGGAAACAAGATATGATATCGAGTACTGTTAAGAAATCCATAATAAAAACTATCCTTCACATCTTGCTGATTGCAGCAGTCTTTATTTCAATCTTCCCATTTATTTGGATGCTGACGGGATCTACGAATTCCAGTGTCGATATCACTTCGGGAAGAATGTGGTTCGGTAAGAGTCTTGCTGAGAACTGGAAGAACCTCCGGGATGGGGCGAATGTCTTTCTAGTTGCATGGAATTCAGTAAAGATAACAGTAGGTTATACGCTGCTTTCGGTATTGATTTGCTCCATGGCTGGATATGGGTTCGAGAAGTTCTCCTCAAAGGGAAAGAATGTTGTGTATGCCATGTTCCTGTTTTCAATGATGATCCCATTTTCAGCCCAGATGATTCCTCTTTTCAGAATGGCTTCTACCGCTAATATGCTTGACAGCCATTTGGCGATTATCATTCCAACCCTCGCAATGCCCTTCCTTGTTTTCTTCTTTCGCCAGAATTTCCAATCATTTCCAACAGAACTGATTGAAGCGGCAAGAGTTGATGGAGCACATGAATTTTCAATCTTCTTCAGGTTGGTGATGGTTCCTATGAAATCAACCTTTGCGGCTGCCGCAATCTACGCTTTCATGAAACAGTGGAATAATTATCTGTGGCCTCTGATTGTCGTTCAAACCAATGAGAAGAAAACCTTTACGTTGCTGCTTTCCTCGCTTTCCTCTGCATATTATGTGGATTACGGACAGTTGATGCTGGCAATAGTTTTGGCGACCTTGCCGATTATCATCGTTTTTCTCACCATGCAACAACAATTTGTTGAAGGTATTGTTGGATCGTCAAAATAAGGAGAAATTGGAATGAGGGATTATGCAATCAATGCAAAACGGATCAAGAACCCTATCTATAAAGCCCCTATCAAAATGGGTGGGGTTAATCATGTAGGAGATGAAGTTTCCATCGGAAACTACTATTTGCAATATAATCAGGAACCATTCTTTATTGCTTGTGGAGAAGCCCATTTCTCCAGAATGAATGAAAAGCTTTGGGAAGATGAAATCATCAAGATGAAACTTGGCGGATTGAATGTTATAGCCAGTTACATTTTCTGGATTCATCATGAAGAAATTGAGGGGCAGTTCGATTGGAGTGGGAATAAGAACCTACGAAGATTTATTGAGCTGTGCAAAAAGAATGGAATGTATGTATTCCTGCGTATCGGGCCGTTTTCACATGGCGAGTGCCGTAACGGAGGTTTTCCGGACTGGCTGTATGGTAAGCCTTTCGATATCCGTTGCAACAATCCTGAATATCTTGCGTATACGAAGCGATTCTATAAAGAAATCTATAAAAATGCTGAGGGCTTGCTGTTCAAGGATGGGGGGCCGGTACTCGGGGTGCAGCTTGAGAATGAGATGGAGCACGCCTCCTGTCCTTGGGAGATGACGACAGAAAACAGTAAAGAGTGGGTTGTAAGTGGCCGAGAAGGCGTTGAGCATATGACGGCACTGAAAGAACTGGCTATAGAGGTTGGTTTCGATGTTCCTCTCTATACAGGTACTGCCTGGGGGGGGGCTTGTGCACCTGAACAGGTCGTTTTGCCTCTTTGGGGAGGGTATGCTTTTCGACCTTGGATGTTTTATGATCCCAATCTGAAGGTGCATCCTGCAACTGCTGAGTATCTTTACGGGGATTTCCATAATAACAGTGCTCCGAAGTATTACAATTTTGACCCTGAATACAATCCAGAAGATCTTCCTTATGCCTGTTGTGAAATGGGGGGCGGCATGAATGTCTACTACCCCTATAGATTCCAACTTCCCTATGAGAGTGTTGGCGCTCTTGCCCAAGTGAAAGCAGGAAGCGGTTGTAATTTTCTAGGATATTATATGTATCATGGAGGTACTCATCCTACGGGGAAGAGGCTCCCCTATCTCAATGAAGGTGCAGTTCCGAAGTTCTCCTATGATTATCAGGCTCCTTTGGGAGAGTTTGGGCAGGTACGGAAATCTTTCCACCAACTTAAGCTGCAGCATTACTTCTACAAGGAGTTCCAGAAAGAGTTCTGCGCAACTAAAACAATTCTCTCCGAGGAGTCCAAGACACAAATTCCAGAGGATGTTGAAACGCTGAGATATGTTGTTCGCATGGATGAGGAAGGTAGTGGATTCCTGTTTATCAATAATTATCAGGATCATGTAGAGGGAATTGACCAGAAAGACTTTGCGGTAACCATTGAGACTGACCAAGGAAGCCGCAGGATTCCGTCCGACGGATATGCTTCCCTGAGCAAAGAAGCGTATGCAATACTTCCCATCAATTTTACATTGGATGGCATGCTTCTCAAATATGCAACAGCACAGTTGGTGACAAGAGTTCACCACTCTGATTGTACCTATTATATTTTCACGAGAATTGAGGGGATGAAAACAGAGTTCAGTTTTGGATCTGGCGTCTCCGTCATTGCCGGCGAAGATTGTATTGTAGACGGTCATATGGTTCATGTTGGTGGCAATCAATCAACTTCCTTCGAAATTAGAGATCAAGAAAGAAAGCTTTGTGAGGTAAGCATCCTCTCTGTTGAAGACTCTATGAGGCTGTGGCAGCTTGGAGAGGGAGATGAAAGGAAACTGCTGCTTTCCTCTGCTCCAGTTGTTAATAAAGATACGGGTATTGAAATCGAATATACCGTTGGTGATTCCCTCTCTCTTGGCATCTTCCCGTATGAGCAGGATAGGCTGCTGCTTGGTGGTAACGAGTACAAGATGAGTGGAATTTCGGGTATATTCAAGTTTTTCGGCAGTTATCGCGAAGAAGCAGAGATGCCGTTTAGCTATAAGGATACTAGTTCCCAAAACAGCGAAAAGGATGGCGTCCTGAAACGACCTGTTGTAGGGAGTCCCATTTCCTCGATGAAAGTGGTTAATGCTCGCGGGATTTTGAGCTTTGATGAAGAAGTTTTCAAGGATTATAAGCAAGTGTTTCTTTCAATATCGTATGAAGGCGATATTGGGTATGCCTTCTGTGATGGAGAGATGTTTCATGACAATTTCTGCAATGGTGTTGCTTGGGAAATCGACCTGGTGCCGTATAAGGAGAAACTCTTGGAGAAAGGTATGTACATATATGTTTCTCCGAAGAAGGTTGGTTCCTTTGTCGATAATAGTTCCGCTATGGCTGCGAGATTTGAAATCGCTGAACAGCAGATTGCAAAAATCAATGGCGTTTCAATGAGAGGTGTTAAAGCCGTGTCTGTTGGGTTTCTTGGATAGTCATTAAGAACTGGCTGTTGCCATTTTATCTAATACCCTTTCCTTTTCAGATGTTGAGGAGAGGGTATTTATCTATGTCATTGATTGTAGAGGGGCAAGGAAGAAAGGGAGGTTTGTACTACGGTTGAATAAAGAAAAGGAGAGCGGTAGTGCTGATGACAATTCCCAAAAGCCGTAGGAGACTATATGTGGCAGGAGGATCTGCTATGAAGAGAATCAATCATGTTCTTGTTGTGCTGCTTGGATGTCTGCTGTTGGTTGGTTTGATGGGGTGTGAATATACCTATCCTTTTGAGGAAGAGCCCAATAATACTCCTGCAGATGCAACATTCATGAGTAATAGTATCACTAAGGGACAAATACACATTGCATCCGACATGGACTATTGGGAGATTAATCTTCCTCCGATTTCGAGCTGGGCGAAAGTAATGCTGCATCACCTCACGGCGGACTTGAAGATAATGGTTATGTGTTTTGATGGTTCAGGAAATCAAATTGTTCTCAGTGGTTCTGATATTACCTATCTCAATTCGGATGAAGAAGGAACAAGTGATGAAGAAATTTTGATTTCAATAAATGAAACACGAAGCATTCTTGTATGTGTGGAAGCGGGTGATGGATACATCGCCCCAGGTTCATATTGGTTGGAGTATACATTCAGATGATGGAAGTTCAGGTTCCATACCATTGAGCATGTGGTAATTGACTGATTGCAACACATCCTCCTGCTTTTGTTGCAAAAATTCATATTGGCGTTTTTTGTTGTTGCAGAGGATGGAATCTGGGCGTTTGTGTATATATAACTATATATAATATAAGTAATAATAGACAAACCTTGACACTTGATAACCTATGCCTGTATCTTTAGGGCATGAATACACATAATGAACGCATTACTGAACTTGTAGAGAGGATGAAGCAGGACAATCCTGAGGTTGTCGCATTATTCCTTGACCGAAAGCTTGATGATGCGGCCCTCGTTGCACACCTGCGTGAGCATTTTTCTGCCGTCATGCAACAACACTACCCGAAAGCTTGGGCCTATTATACCGGAGAGGAGCAGACCGAACAGGACTATTACAAACTCATGAGTACTTCCATGGCGCATCTAAGGATGATGGATTACCTGGACCATGAGGGAGAGGCCTTCGAGGATGGGAACCTCCACGGTCGGAAAGTCGTTTCCCAGCCGATTACCCTGCTTCGCAAGGTACTGCTGGGTAAAGATTGCTCCTGCTCGGTTGATTTTGTCGAGGACATGGCCCATCTGCTGGCTCAGCTCAGCGGAGTGGAAGACCGCGATATTCCACCAAGAAGCAAAGTCTTGGAGTGGATGGAACGCCATCCCAGCGGGCTTGACCAACCGGTCATTGCCTGGAGAGCAAAGAACAAGGAACGCATTATCGAGCTCTTGGTGGAGAGAATCGAGAACCAGATCAATGCAGGATCATTCTATCACTTCAAGCAAAGGATGACGGAAATTGAAAAACGCAAGCAGGTGCTGCTTTGGTGGAAGGAGGATAGGTTCCATCTCCACTTTGCCATTCGGACGGCCGATGACCTGAATCGCTACCTCGATTACAGCATGGATGAGAAGACCCTCGGCATCATGCACGAAGCAGAGCAGAAGGGGATACCCATCTTCGCCACTCCGTACTTCCTCTCCCTCATCGACACCCGTCCTCTTGAACAGCAGGAGAGGGCGCATAGCGACGAAGCTATTCGCAGCTACCTCTTCTACAGCCGCGACCTTGTCGAGGAGTTCGGCTCGATCGTTGCATGGGAGAAAGAGGACATAGCTAAGCCCGGCGAGCCGAATGCCGCAGGTTGGCTGCTTCCCTCGCACAACGTCCACCGCCGCTATCCCAATGTTGCCATCTTCATCCCCGATACCATGGGAAGAGCCTGCGGGGGCCTGTGTTCCTACTGCCAGCGTATGTATGACTTCCAGGGGGGACGCTTCAACTTCGAATTGGAGAAGCTGCGCCCGAAGAAAAGCTGGAAGGAACAGCTTGAACTGAACATGGAGTATTTCAGGAACGACCCATACCTGTGGGACATCCTCATCACCGGAGGCGATGCCTTCATGAGCTCGGTCAAGTCTCTGAAAACCATTTTGGATGCCGTGCTCACCATGGCCGCTCAGAAGATCGAGGACAACAAGGCTCGAAGTCTTGAAGAGCAGTATGCTCCTATGAGAAGGGTCCGCTTAGGAACCAAGATACCTGTCTACCTTCCCCAGCGTGTAACAACTGAGCTTGCCCAAGTCCTTGCCGATTTTAAAAAGAAGGCTGCAATGGTGGGAATCGACCAGTGCGTGGTGCAAACCCATGTCTCCTCGGCGATGGAGGTCACACCCGAAACCAAGAAGGCGGTACGCAGGTTGCTCGATGCCGGCTGGGCTGTCACCAATCAGGAAGTATTCACGGTTGCAGCCAGCCGCAGGGGTCACTCGGCCAAGCTGCGCAAGGTCCTCAACGACATCGGGGTTCTTCCTTACTACAATTTCAGTGTCAAGGGCTTCAAGGAGAACCGCGAGCTCTTCTCCTCCAACGCCCGCAGCACGCAGGAGCAGGTTGAGGAGAGTTCCATCGGACAGATCGCCCAACGTTATCACGCCACCATCCGCACCTTCATGAAGGATGCACAGAACATGGTCGAGCAAATCGATTCAATCCGTCAGGGCGATGAGATACCCTTCATTTCCCCCGACCGAAATACGCTCAACCTTCCCGGAGTCGGTAAGAGCAATACCTACCGAACCATCGGAATCACCGAGGATGGAAGACGTATCCTGCGCTTTGAATTCGACCATACCCGGCCGCACAGCAAGGTGATCGAGGATATGGGGTTTGTCATTGTCATAGAATCCAAATCGATAGCCCGTTACCTCGATCAGCTTTCTGAAATGGGTGAGAATGTCAGTGATTACGACACCATTTGGGGCTATTCTGCGGGAAGTCTTGAACCAAGGAGTCCGGTGTTCGAAGGAACAACCAAGTAATATTCAATGCCCCTTTCTTTTAGGAGAGGGGCTTTTTTGCAAGCAACCTCTCTCCATACTGGAACGAGAGGGTTAGTGCCAAACCCACCAGGCAACCCAGCAGGACTGCAGCAATGCGCTGCAGGGCGTAGGACCACATGGGCTTGCCCATCTCCTGCAGAAGGACAATGACCAAGGCGGCCAATGCGCTTCGCGTGGAGGTGGGAATCCTCAGGATCGTACAGACAGCGATGGTCAGCACAACCCCGATGCATAGCTGTGTGAGTTGGCTCAGTGGCAAGGTGAAACAGAACAACCCTAATAAAGCCCCGGTGATGTTTGCCTTGATTCTTGCGATAGGCAGTGTGATCGAGTTGTCCCAGTCGGGTGCCAAGACCAACAGGAGGCTCACGATCGACCACGAGAGATAGTATTGGGGAAATGCCTTGTAAAACCCATAGCAAATGATGGTTCCGATGAGGCATTTGATGATATAGAGCAAAAAAATGGGGTTGAAAAGCTGTCGTTTCATGAGGGCAAGTATGAAGAGCCCCGCTTTGGTCTGTCAAGGAAAAGCGGAGAGGTCTGATGTTCATTGCAAAATACATCCATCCTCGAACCAAATCTGAGCTATACTGCAGAAACTATGGCAAGCACAGTTCCAAAACGAATCGGGTTTCTTGCAACCCAATTCGATGAGTATTATCAGAATCTCGTCTTTCATGGTGCCTTGGAGGAAGCAAGACGGTATCCTGTGCAGCTCATCTTCTATGAAGGGAGCAACTCCGACACCTTGAACAAGGCTGGGGCGTTGGACGATACCGCCTTCAGTCTGGCGGCGAAAACCCAGCTCGACGGTCTGATCGTCGTGACCAATACCATGGGCTCCTCCTTCTCCCGAGAGCGAATCGCAGGGTACCTCGCTTCCTTCTCCCACATACCCATCGTCTCGATCGGTCTGTCTTTTGACAATGTCTATACGCTCAGCCCTCATGCCAGCGGCGGTATGAGTCAATTGACCAGCCATCTGGTCGAGGTGCACAAGCGTCGGCACTTTCTATTCCTTGCGGGGCCACAGGGGCATCCTGAGAGCGAGGCTCGCAAGCGTGAATTTTTGGATACGCTGTCTGAACTGCTTCCCGAAGCAAAACCGACTGTCGTGTATGCGGATTTTCTGGAAGAGAAAGCGTATGAACGTACGCTTTCGGCCATTGAGGGGACTTGGGACTTCGATGCGGTTGTGGCCGCCAACGACCAAATGGCCTTCGGTTCGATTCGGGCTTTGGAGGAGTATGGCCTCCATGTACCTTCCAGGGTTTCGGTGACCGGTTTTGATGACATACCCTACAGTGTTCTTGCCATTCCCGCTCTTACGACCATCCACCAACCTACGACCGAACTCGGCAGAAGAGCCATCGAGTACCTGGCATCCGAGCTGGAGCTGGGCACTGCCGATGAAGTCAGCAGGTTTACCGACCTTACTACCTCATTCGTCATACGCCAGAGCTGCGGATGTATGAACGGCGGGGCCGAATATGCCGAATCCACCGTTGATCAGCTTCAAGGGCGTCTGAGAAACCTTTTCTCCCTGCAGGTGAGCGAACGCTCCCGCTCTGGCTTTCTCAGGCGTATCGAAGCTGCGGTTGTCAGGACGTTCAAGCTTGAGGAAATTCTTTATGAGTTGGCCAATGGCCTGAAACGACTGGGAATTCGCTTTGCCGCTGTGGTTATGGTCGATATGCATAAGAAAGACACCAGCCAGGCAAGTCTTTTCATGCGCCTCGACGGGGATGCCGTACACATTCAAACACCCAACGGGCAACAGTTCTCCACCAGAGCCCTGCTTCCCCAAGGACTTCCCGGGGACTTCCAGGCATATATATGCGAGCCGCTGCAATTCGGCTCGGAGCAGATGGGATATTTCATCTGCACCCCCGATGCCAAGGACATGCATGTCTACGCTACGCTGCGCGACCTTATCACCACCTCGGTGAAGGGTGCCTTGATCATGTCCTTGGAGAAGGATCGTGAACTTACCTTACAGCGGGAAGTGAACAAGCGTACCATGGAGCTTATGGCAGCCAGTAAGCAACTGAAAAAGGAAATCTCCCAACGCAAGGAGCTTGAACACGAGTTGCTGGAGATCTCGAACAACATCATGACCCGCATCGGTCAGGATATTCACGATGATTTGTGTCAGGATTTGGCGGCTCTTGGGATGCTTGCAGCCACGCTGGAATCGACACTCAAGAAAACCGAGTTGACCGGGGCCCAGCAGCTTGCCAGGCACATCAGTGAGTCGGCACTCAAGAGTGCTTATACAGCCAAGCAGATTGCACGTGACCTGTTCCCCTCCGACCTGCAGGATAATGGCTTGACGGCTTCGGTGATGCAGCTGGTGAAATCGAAGAACATCACCGATGGAGGGAGGATCGCTCTTGAGATTCAGCCCCACTTCCAGGTTGATGATACGCAGATGGCGATTCAGCTCTACCGTATTATCCAAGAGGCGTTGAACAATGCCATCAAGCATGCACATGCCAACCATATCACTGTACGTCTGCAATCTGACAAGCAGTCGATAACCGTTGAGGTTGCCGACGACGGGGTGGGTTTTGAAGTGAGGAAAGGCAAGGCGGCAAGCGGTATGGGAATGAAGATCCTTACCTACCGAGCCAACCTGATCGGAGGAAGCCTGAACGTTTCATCGTCGCCAGAGGGGACGGTGGTCAGCTGTACTGTTACCCTGCAGGAGGGTGTATGAAACAGAAAACATGTATTATCATTGATGACCATCCGCTTTATCGAAGCGGTATAAGCGCGTTGGTGCGTGAAGGGTTGGGTTTGGAATGCATCGGTGAAGCAGGCTCGCTGCAAGAGGGAAGGCAACTGCTTGATACCATCGACCCAACACTTGCAATCGTCGATATCTCCCTGCTCGGTGAGAGCGGACTGACACTCGTCAATGAGTGCCGACTCCGCCATCCCCAGCTTAAAATCCTGGTCGTCTCCATGCACGATGAAAACCTCTATGGCGAACGCGCCCTCTCAAGCGGTGCGAACGGATACATCATGAAGCATGAAAGCCCCGATGTCCTGCTTGATGCAATCAAGCGCATTCTTCATGGAAAGACTGGCATCAGCGAGAATCTGAAGCAGCGGATGGCCGATAAGAATCTCTCGTAGTCAATACATCGATGTACTTCCAGGTTCTTCCGTAGGAACGTCGGTTCTTTGATGGTGAGTCATCCCTTGACGCATCCATATAAGCACAATATCATAATGTTATGACATTTAACACCAAAGGCTTTCCTCCATCTTGGAACCTGGGTGTCTTGAAGGTGCGATGCAATCGAGCTGCAGGCTTGGGAGGCAGGTATGACCAGATATATTGTTCTCGATGTAGGCGGCACAACCATAAAAGGGAATGTAGTTACCCAGGAGAACGAACTGTTTTTTCCTGAAGAAAAAGTCTTTGATGCATGCTCTGATAAAACCAGGGAGGAAGTACTGCTCAATTTCCTGTCCATACTCAATCAGTTGAATCCCCGGGGAGATTGTGTCCAAAGCATCTGTTTTGCTTTTCCAGGTCCCTTCGACTATGCACGGGGCATAAGCTACATGAAGGGTATATCCAAGTATGAGGCACTCTATGGCCTTGAAATTCAGAAAACCTTGCAGGACTTGGATGAAACAGGCTGGATTAAAACAGCAAGTTTTCATTTTGTGCACGATATCGAGGCTTTTGCCTATGGAATCTGTCGCCGATATCCCTATTTGGCAGACAAGCGCGTGTTCTGTCTCTGCTTGGGAACCGGTGCCGGGTCGGCATTTCTCGCCAACGGGACTGTAGTGAAAGGCACAGAGGGTGTTCCGGAGAATGGCTGGATCTACAATGTTCCGTACAAGGAGTCCATCATCGATGACTATATTTCAGCCCGGGGCTTGGCACGATTGTCCAAGGAGAAGCTGGGAACCGAACTGGATGGATACCATCTGAAAGTAATGGCCGATAACGGTGATGAGAGAGCCGTTGAAGTATTTTTGAGATTCGGAGAAGAAATCGGCTCTGCCATTCAAGGCTTTCTGAATGGATTTCACCCGCAGGTCTTGGTTTTGGGTGGGAACCTGGCCAAAGCCTATCCCAATTTTCAGGATGGCCTGCATACGACGGCAAGCCTTGAAGGTATTGAGGTGCTTGTGGAGCATGAAACGTCTGTCAGGGTTTTTGAAGGCCTTCTTGCCGACTGCATGAGGAGGAAATGAACATGTTTGAGGCATACCATTTGGACAAGTCAAAGGGGGCTGCTCCTCTGTATCATAAACTTAAGCAGATCCTTAAGAAAGAGATAGAAGAGGGGAATTTCATCAAAGGCTCGCTTTTTCCTTGCGAGAAAGACTTGATGAACACATTCGGAGTAAGCAGAACCACTGTAAGACAGGCACTTGGGGACTTGTCGAATCTCGGCTACCTTCGAGGGGAACGGGGCGTCGGTACGATGGTTACGTTCAGCAAGATCAATGAGCGCATGCAATCGGTGATCAGCTTCTCCGAGGAGATGCAAAGGCATGGAGTCATCATGTCCACGAGTCATTGCTCAATTGGATCAGAGGCCGCCTCCAAGTACATCGCCCAACACCTGGACGTCAAGGAAGGAGAGCGGGTCTTTCATCTGATTCGCGTCCGCTGTGCAGACGGCGTTCCCTTGGTGTATTCAGATACGTATCTGCCCGGATGTCTGGATCTTCCCCTGAATGAGGCAGCATACAATGCATCGTTGTATGATTTCCTCAGGAAAGAGAGGGATATCGTCGTGGCATCGGCCCAAGACACCCTGGAGGCGATGCTTGCCGATGGTCAGATGGCTGCATTTCTGAAAATACCGCTCTATACCGCGATTTTCAAGAGGACGAGAAAAGGCTTCGACCAGGATGGAAGACAGGTGGAATTCTCCGTGAGCTGTTATCCGGGTGAAAAATATAAATACACGATAGAACTATAGTACGGAGGCCGATATGCGCAAGCCAGGGTATGAGTTGCACCCGGTGATTGAAATCAGCGGGTGTGATGATGCCGTTATCGTTGGATATGAAAAGATGGTAGAAACAATCAGGGAGACGAAGCATCGGATTGTGGTTTGTGATGTCTACCCCGGCGTTGATACGAAGCAGGTGGTCCATGCATTATCGGCCTTGCATCCGGTGGTGGTTGTCGATACCAGCGACTTGCTCAAGCCCCTTCCAATCCTCGAAACACAATTCAGTCGGAACATCACTGATGACCGGGTGTTCGGGTTCATGTCCCACCATGTCATCGAGTCATGTTTTGACGAAGCAAAGCTCAACAGCGCTCGAGAACTTGTTGCGTCCACTGATTCTGGCGTTGTTCTCATCGTAGGCGTCGGTGCCAGTTTGGTCAGTTGTTCAGGCTTGTTGCTCTACTTCGACCTTACACGCTGGGAGATACAGAAGCGGTATGCACAGGACCTGCCTAATTGGTTGGCTGATAATCCAAAGGCGGACGCTCTGGAAAAATTCAAACGCGGGTATTTCCTTGAGTGGAGAATTGCAGACAGGCATAAGATTTCGCTCTTTGACTCTGTTGCGTGGTTCATCGATACCCATGAGAACGATCACCCGAAAATGATTGCAGGTGATGTTCTCAGGGATGCGATCGCTGCAGTTGCAACCCGGCCTTTCCGGATGGAGCCTTACTTCAACCCGGGAGTCTGGGGAGGGCAATGGATGAAGCAGCATTTCGGTCTTCCGAACGAAGCACCTAATTATGCATGGTGTTTCGATGGGATTGTTGAAGAGAATTGCATCAATCTCGAATTTGGCGGTGAGATCATCAAAATTCCAGCCAATAATGTGGTCTTTTCAAAACCGCATGAACTTCTTGGGGAAAAGGTCCATGGACGATATGGCTTGGAGTTCCCGATACGATTCGATTTGCTTGACACCATGGGGGGAGGGAACCTGTCGCTTCAGGTACATCCCTTGACTGAGTACATCCAACAGGAATTCGGCATGCATTATACACAGGATGAGAGCTACTACATACTGGATGCAGGAGATGAATCTGTCGTGTATCTGGGAGTGAAAAACGATTGTGACAAAGAAACGATGCTAGCCGATCTCGATGCTGCAGAACATGCAGGTGCTTCGTTCCCTGTTCAAGCATACGTCAATGCATTCCCTGTACAAAAGCATGACCATATCCTGATTCCGGCAGGCACCATTCATTGTTCAGGCAAGGATACGATGGTTTTGGAAATCAGTGCCACCCCATACATTTTCACCTTCAAGCTCTGGGACTGGGGGCGATTGGGACTCGATGGACAACCCCGGCCGGTGCATCTGGCCCATGGGAAGAGAAACATCCAATGGGATCGAGATACCGATTGGGTGAAAGCCCAACTTCTCGAACAAGCACACACTGTGAGCAGCACTCCCGATTATGAGATTGAACAGACCGGCTTGCATATTCGCGAACCTATCATCACGTTCCGTTATACCGTGAGGACGGCGTGTCCTGTAATCATGGATGACAGTGTTCAAGTGTTGAACTTGGTTGAGGGGGAACGTGCTCTCATCACAAGTCCAAGCAACGCTTTTGCGCCGTTTGAAGTGCACTATGCACAAACGTTCATCATACCCGCTTCAGTACGCGAGTATTGTATTATCGCTCCCGATGATGATCCTGTAATCCTGATATGCGCTCAAATACGATAACTACAGGGAAAATCCGGCCATCGTTTGTTGCGTACACTTGATTGGATGCGTGAGGATACCAAATTTCTGATTTTATTGTATGCTACGATATGAAAACTTTTGAAGGAGCATCCATGCAGCACACCATTGTCATTCTTGATGGCTACACAGAAAACCCCGGAGACCTGAGTTGGGACGGTTTTGCCGGGCTCGGATCCTTGACTGTCTACGATCGCACCAAGGAAGAGGATATTCTCTCACGTATCGGTGATGCCGACATCGTCATCACCAATAAGACGCCGCTTGGCAGGGAGATCATTGAGAAGGCTCCCAACATCAAGTACATCGGCGTTCTTGCCACCGGCTACAACGTAGTCGACACCCAGGCGGCGAAAGAGAAGGGTATTCCTGTTTGCAACATTCCCACCTACGGCACCGATGCAGTCGCCCAATTCGCCTTCGCCCTGTTGTTGGAGATAGCCCACCACGTCCAGCATCACAGTGATGCGGTGAAACAGGGACGCTGGACAAGCTGCCCGGATTTCTGCTTCTGGGACTATCCGCTCATTGAGCTTGCAGGAAAGACCATGGGCCTCATCGGCTACGGCAGGATCGGGCAGGCGGTGGCCAGAATCGCGCGTGCATTCGGCATGGTGGTCATTGCCTATGACTCCTATCAGGACCCGAAGCATCAGGATGTCTATGTATCGCTGGACGAACTGCTGCAGAGAAGCGATGTTGTCTCTCTGCACTGCCCGCTCTTTGAGGCGACCAAGGGAATCATCAACAAAGAGACCATTGCACAGATGAAGGACGGGGTCATCATCCTCAACAACAGCCGCGGTCCCCTCATCGTCGAGCAGGACCTGGCCGATGCCCTGAACAGCGGCAAGGTGTATGCAGCAGGCTTGGATGTGGTTTCGACCGAACCGATCAAAGAGGACAATCCCCTGCTCACTGCAAAGAACTGCCTGATTACCCCCCACATAAGCTGGGCGCCGAAGGAAAGTCGTCAGCGTCTGATGGACATAGCCGTCGAGAACCTGAAGGCATTCCTTGCAGGCAAGAGTCAGAATGTGGTGAATGCATAACCTGCAAAGAATCAGTGCAAATGTGTGGCTTGTTGTTAACCCATCATTCTTCTCCTACAATATTGAAGCTTAGCTTGTGTACCTGGTAAGAAATACTTTTGTTGCACCCGCACGGAACATGTGATACTATGTCCGTGTGGATGCAACAAAAGAAAAGGTATATGGATTATAAAAAGCACATAGAGCAGTATCTGGAGAACTCAGGTGGAATAATCACGGCATCATACTGTCGGAGTAAAAAGATCCCAACAATCTATCTTAGCAGGCTCGTTCGAGAAGGGATTCTGCAAAGAGCGGCAGAGGGTCTCTATATTTCGGAAGCAGGAATGTATGATGCCTATTATTACTTTCAATATCGCTTTAAAAAAGCAGTGTTTTCTTATGAGACAGCACTGCATTTGCTTGGGGCAACAGACAAGATTCCCCAAGACATGGATGTCACGGTTTACTATAGCTATAAGTTCAATAAAGCCCCCCTCGGCGTGAACATCCATTATGTGAATAAGAAGATTCACAATCTGGGAGTGGTGGAAACGAGAACCATGTTCAATAACCCTGTCCGAGTGTATTCGTATGAACGAATACTTTGCGATTTCATCGCCCACGAAGATGCAATGGATAGGGAGGTGTATATCAAGCTTGTCCGTTCTTATGCACACTATGCCAAAAGAGATATCCACACTCTCTATGAAATAGCAACAAGCATGGGACTTGATGCAAAGGTGAAGACACTTATGGAACTGGTCTATGAATAATCGAACGTAGTGGTCATCTGGTTGACATAAGGAACTCGAAATTACATAGTCAGCCGTATGAACATAACTGAAATAATGTCTTAGGAACGGTGGCAACGGGTACTGGAACATTCCCAAGGCCGCGAGACACCGTTCCAATTGATTCTCTCCGATGTGATCGAAGAGAAATACCAGGAGCTTCGTCAAGCACTTCCGTTTGCGAAGGTATATTATGCGGTGAAAGCCAATCCCGCACCCGATGTATTGCGCCTGCTCGACCGTCTGGGGTCGAATTTCGATGTGGCATCGGTATAGGAGCTGCGTCGGCTGCAGGAGCTGGGGATCAGTGCCGACCGCATGAGTTGCGGCAATACCATCAAGAAGTTCGAGCACATCAAGGAGTTCTATGCCGCCGGCATTCGACTGTTCGTCACCGACAGCGAAGGGGACTTGAGAAATATTGCAATGGCCGCCCCCGGTTCAAAGGTCATGGTACGCCTGATGGCCGAGGGAGCCCAAACCGCCGACTGGCCCCTCTCCAGAAAGTTCGGCTGCAGCCCTGGGGACTCTCGTTTCATGTGGGATCGCAGCAGCGCGATATCACCGCCTGGGATAGTGCTCTCTCGAAGGTCAGCTACCTATTCACCTGGCTTAAGGAGAATGAGGATCTAACCCTTTCCTGCATCAATATGGGCGGGGGGTTCCCTGCCACCTATCGAGAACGGACACATCCAGTGCAGACCTATGCCGATGAAATCAAACGGTACTTGGAAGAAGACTATGGGGACGTGCTGCCTGAGATAATCATCGAACCCGGACGCTCATTTGTCGGCGACAGCGGGCGGAGATCGTACTCATTTCCCGTAATTCCCGAACCGCGCTTGAACGGTGGATATACCAGGACTGCGGCCGCTTCGGCGGGCTTATGGAAACCCTTGGAAAAGCCATCCATTATCCGATTGTCTGTGAACGCAACGGGCCGCAGGCGCAGGTCATCCTTGCAGGTCCTACCTGTGACTCCATGGACACCCTCTATGAGGACTACCGCTATGAACTTCCCTTGAGCCTTGCTGTCGGAGACAGGCTGTATTGGCTTTCTACTGGAGCCTATACCAGCAGTTACTCCGCCATAGAATTCAACGGGTTTCCGCCTTTGCAAACGGTGGTGATCTGAGAAAAATCCCTGCCAGTCTTTTTGCCTGCCTTCGGGCGGGTTTTTTTGTGTAAAAAGATATGAATATAATGCAATTTGAAAATTATAATAAGAAATATAAAAAATATAATAGAATCTATTGAATCTATAATTTTAGTTGACAATCGCTCACTCTGCTCGTACTCTATATATGTGGGCAGTTCCGTCCGTATGCACTCTGTGATACGAACGTGCCTGTCGTTTGAGACGCATTATAATTCTGAGGAGTGAAGATATGAAGATTGGATTCATCGGACTAGGCATCATGGGCAAGCCCATGGCAAAGAACCTGCTGAAGGCGGGCCACGAGGTGGTGTGCTTCGATGTGAACAAGGATAACGTGGAGAACGTGGTGGCGGCC
>Ga0228535_1001118_pt1 | contig 49331 bp, 43 predicted proteins | sample SJ1metagenome_FD_168457 | JGI IMG/M metagenome (GOLD analysis project Ga0228535, IMG submission 168457) | Enriched culture of PCE-dechlorinating microbial communities from Ithaca, New York, USA - SJ1 | ecosystem: Engineered > Modeled > Simulated communities (microbial... > Unclassified | place... | reverse complement strand
GGTAACACGGAGACTACGTGATCGATAGGCCAGAGGTGTAAGGGCTGCGAGGCCTTGAGCTGACTGGTACTAATTGACCGAGGCCTTAACCTCTTTGATCTGCTTCATCCATATTTGCGTGAGACGTTAGACGTTAAACGTGAGACGTTAGACGTTAAACGTGAGACGAAAAAGCGTAAATCGTAACTCGTTACTCGTAAAAGCGTAAACGGTGAACGGTCAACGGTAAACGGAAAACGGAAAAGAGAGTATTGTCATTCTGAGGACCAGCGGGACGAAGAATCTGGTTTAGGCGCCGTGAATCGGAAGAACTGGTTCAAAGGCTAAAAGTGTTTGGGGTCAACGATTCACGGTTGACGATTAACGAATAACGGTATTACAGAGAAAGGTTTTCGGTGGCCATGGCGGAGGTGCCACACCCGGACCCATGCCGAACCCGGCAGTTAAGCCCTCCAGCGCCGATGGTACTGCCTCTTCGAGGGGTGGGAGAGTAGGACGCCGCCGGGAACCTTTCTTTTTTATTTGAAACCGTGAGGCGTTAAACGTGAGACGTGAGACGTGAGACGTTAAACGTTAAACGTAAAACGTAAAAAAGTAAAGATCGGAAAGTCTAAAGCGTGGCCGAAGAAGGGGAAAAACCTAAAGGCGTAAACGGTGGACGGTGAACGGTTAACGGAAAGGGCAAAGGCCGTAAATCGTAAATCGAGGATTGCAGGGTCAAAAACGGGAACAGGTAAAAACTAATGCAGAATATACAAAAGCCGGAGGCGATGATAGCCTCCGGCTTTTTTGTTTGTCATCCCGAATCCCCGTCAGGGCTGAGGGTGGAACATCCGCCCACTGGCGGGATCTGATCTTGAAGTTAAATCAGAACCAGATTCTTCGTCATTTCATTCCTCAGAATGACACGTCTCGCTTTCCTCCCTTGATCCTGCACTTCCTGTTGCCTGCCGCCTTGCTTTTTGGCCTCTTTGATTCACGATTCACAAGCTGCCCCAAGCGCAGCGCCAGGGTACGCCCTTGATCTTTTTCGTCTAACGTCTCACGTCTCACGTCTCACGTCTCACGTCTGACGTCTCACGGTCTGCTCCCTTGTCCTCGCTTTTGTTGTATGATATATAAAATGAATTAAGGTAAAGTCCATGGATTCAGGCCATTCCATAATTTCGAGGTGATGTTCGTGGCTGATGAAAAGGAGACCAATGGCCAGATCCAGTTCAGACTTGGTGATCTTCTCGTTAGCATGGGACTTATATCCGATGAGGACCTGAAAAAGGTCCTTTCGGAGCAGAAGTACTCCAAGAAAAGGCTCGGAGAGATCCTTGTCGCCAAACAACTACTATCAGAACGGGTTCTCGCCGAGGTGCTGAGCAGGCAGCTCAGGATACCCCTTATATCCCTTGCCCGCTACCGCCCAATGGGCGAGGCCCTCAGGCTTGTTCCCGAGAACGTCGCACGAAGGCTGGAACTTGTCCCCCTGGCTATCCTGGACAACAACCGCCTGATGATCGCCATGGCCGACCCCCTGAACGTTCTTGCCATAGACGAGGTCAGGATCCTTACCGGCATGGACGTCGAAGTGGGGATCGCCACCTCGATGGAGATATTCCGGGATCTCGACAAGTTCTACCAGGTCCAGGGATCGCTGGACGACGCCATGGTAGAGGTGGTGGAGGCGTCCGGTTCGGTCGACCTTGACCGGGAGGGAAAGGCCGCCAGCGCCGACGACGCACCGGTCGTGAAACTTGTGAACTCCATTATGGAACAGGCTGTCAGGGAAGCGGCTTCGGATATTCATATCGAGCCCTTCGAAAAGGTCACCAGGGTCAGGTACAGGGTCGACGGCTCACTTTTCGACGCCATAGATTTCACCAGGAAGCTTCACCCTGCCGTCTCCTCCAGAATAAAGATAATGGCGAACATAGACATATCAGAGAAGAGGCGCCCCCAGGACGGAAGGATCCTGATCAAGACCCTCAACAAGAACATCGACCTCCGTGTCTCCACACTCCCAACCATTTACGGTGAAAAAGTCGTTCTGCGACTTCTCGATCAGTCAAACGCAATGGTGGGGCTCGAAAAACTGGGCCTGGAACAGGCCGACCGTGAACTGGTGGACAAGATCATAGGATCTCCCTACGGTATAGTCCTGGTTACGGGCCCCACGGGAAGCGGAAAATCAACCACCCTTTACTCCGTGCTTGAGCGGCTCAGCAAACCCGAGGTCAACATAATCACCGTCGAGGACCCGGTGGAGTACACCATGACCGGTATCAACCAGATCCAGGTAAACGAAAAAGCGGGGTTGACCTTCAGCGAGGCCCTTCGCTCAATCCTCCGCCAGGACCCCGACAAGATAATGGTCGGTGAGATAAGGGACCTGGAGACCGCCCAGCTGGCAGTGAGGGCTGCCCTTACAGGGCACCTTGTCCTCTCTACGCTGCACACCAATGACGCGCCCAGCGCCACGGTCAGGCTTATAGAAATGGGCATAGCGCCATTTCTGGTCTCTTCTTCCCTTATTGCCGTGGTCGCCCAGAGGCTGATACGAAAACTCTGCGAACACTGCAAGCAGGAGTACGAACTTCCAGACAAGATCGCCGAGGAAGTGGGTCTTCCAAAGGGCACAGTGGTCTTCAAGCCCGTTGGCTGCGAGATCTGCAGGGGGACAGGTTACAAAGGCAGGTCTGGCATTTACGAGATAATGAAGGTAGACGAAGATATCCAGAACCTTATTCTCGAAGGCTCGGCCGGTCACCGGATACAGCACGAGGCCATCAAAAAGGGGATGATTACCCTGAGGGATTCGGGCCTGATAAAGGTCCGAGACGGGGTCACCAGCCTGGAAGAGGTGCTCCAGGTCACCCTGAGCTGAAGAAACCGATCCAGGGGGGGACAGATATGGCCGTTTCTCTGCAGGACGTTCTCGCTGAAGCCTTGAGAAAGAACGGAACAGACATACTCCTCAGCACGGGGCTTTACCCCACCATGAGGGTTGACGGCGATCTTGTCTCCATGCCCGGTTTCGGGGTGCTCTCTGCAGAGGGAACCTTTCTGTTACCAGAAGTTCCGAGTCAAAGATCGAGGGGCTTGCCATTGAACAGGAGATGATAGCCGACGCCCACTCGCTGGAGTCGCACCTCCTGGGGATCAAGGAAGCCCTGGGCGGGAAGTGGGCCGATGCCGTAGTAATCGGCATGCCTTCGAGGGATGTGCTTCTGCGGGTGGTCGAGATGCCGGCCATGGAGCTGGAGGACGCCAGGGAGGCCCTCAAGTGGGACTTCGACAAGTACTTCCCCTTCCCCTACTCGGACGCCACTTTTGACCTGGGGCCCGTTTCGGCCCCCTGGGGCAGCGACAAGGAGAGCGTCAGGTACATCGTGGCCGCCGCAAGGCTGCACGTGGTCAACTCACTCCTGGATATAGCCAGGAGGGTCGGGATCAGGGTCGAGGCCGTCGAGCCCGTCAACTTGGCCCTTTACAGGTGCGCCAATGGATCGGGCGCCCGCTCGACAGAGGGTACAATGGTGGTCTCCGTGGGGCCCGGCAGTTCCCAGATCGTCGTAGGCTATGCCGACAACGGGATCCTCTACAGGACCCTCCTGGTGGGAGGGGACACCCCCCCGGGGCCGGGAGGGCCTTTTGCCCCCGTGGCAAGGGAAGTTTCGTCCACTTTTACCTACCTTGGAAGCCAGTTCAGGGAAGTAAGGGTTGACGAGATAGTGATATGCGGCGACTACGCGGTGGACAAGGGTCTCAGGGACGCTATAGAATCCGTAACCTCCGTGCCGGTCATGGTTTCCGATCCCTGGGCGGAATGGGGCATCTTCGGCGCCCCCGACGAGAGAGCCGGGTGGGAGGCACCGATAGGCCTGGCGGTGAGGAGCCTGACATGAGCGTAAAACTTGACCTCAGGCCCTGGGATTACGTCGAGGCCGAAAAAAAAGCCGTTCACGTGGGACGTATTCTTGCACTTATCATTTTGTTGCTTTTCGTGATCGTTTCGTCGGTCACCTTTTTTTACGGCCTGACCCTTTCAAGACAACTGAGGGCCGAAAGAATGAACCTTCAGGCGAGCATCGACCGGATGCAGGAGCAGGTGGCCCGCATGACGGTTGAACTCAACAGGCTGAAGGCCCAGTACCAGGACTACGGCAAGGCGCTCATGATCCTTCAGAAGGAACTCCCGTCGGTTGAGTACCTTGGCGTGCTCGAACGTGCCCTTCCGCCCGGGGTCTGGCTCGAGAGGGTCAGCATCTCCGCCGGGAAGGTGGCCATGGCGGGTTTTGCCTTTACCGAGAACGACGTGGTCTCCTTCGGCAGGGCGCTGACGGAGGCCGAGATAGTGCGATCGGTGGGATTTCCCGTGACCAGCAGGGTCCAGCAGCAGAGCGGGGCCTCGGTAAGGTTCTCCCTGGACTGCGCCATAGGTGACATAATGTCCATTACACCCGCGGCCGCGGAAACCGCCGAAGCGGCGCCTGGCGGAACGGAGGTGGACGGCCGATGAAAAGATTATCTCTTCCGCGAAAGCGTGTAGTCGTTTCCCTGCTTGCGGTAATTCTTGTTATAGGCGTGGTGGCGGGGCAGTTCATCTTCGGCCGGATGGTCACCGAGGAGCGCAGGATGATCCAGGACCTTCGCACCAGGCAGAGGATCCTTGAGGCGGACCTCCAGAACAAGACCCGGCTGCTTCAGGCCTACCGCAGCACCAACGAGGAGATTGGCGGGTACAGGGTCTTTCTGCCTCCCGACCAGGTTTCCTTCTACTCCTCGGTGGAGAGAGAACTGGCCAGGAACGGCATACAGGTCAACAGCATGAAACCATCCAAGCCCGTATCGGGCAGCTCGGCCGTCCAGATAGACTTTGTCGGCCCCTACTACTCCGTTTTGAATGTCTTCTCCGACTGGAGGGGCATGGGGAGCGCGGTGAGGATGATAAGCGTAACGCTTACGGCAGATGAACCCGGAAAGATCAAGGGCACGGCCATCCTCGAGACTGCTCTTGCGGGGGGTGGCGCCTAGATGGTCTCCCAGGACACTTGGTTCGGCACCATCAGGGAACTCTGGAGGGACATCGTAGAGGGTGACCGTTTCCCCAGGTTGCTCAGGATCTTCTTGGCGGTCATCCTTGTGGCAGGGACGGTCTGGTCGGCTTTCCTTTTCCGCCAGATGATCGAGACCGCCCAGGCCAGGGATGTACCCGCCCCTCCGGGCGGCTCGGCAGCGACGGAGAAAGAGGTAGCCCAACTCGAGGAAACGGCGAAGGGGTTCAGGAACGCCGTACTGGCGAGGGCTGGAAGCACACAGCTGACTGTCATGGCCGCCACGGTGGCGCGCAGGCCCTTCTCGCCGTCGGAGCCGGAGATCCAGGAGGACGAGGTCGTCACCTTTGCGGAGGCCCCGCCGAATATCTGGATCAGGGCCATATTGATAAGGGGCAATGAAGGCGCAGCGGTGGCCGATATCGAGGGTTTCGGCGACGGTGTGATACTCAAGAGGGGCACCTCGTTCGGAGGCGGCCTCGGAAGGGTAATAGGCATCTCAAATGACAAGGTGGTGGTCACATGGTCCGGTCAGCAGATCGACATAACCGTGGACAGGTGATGAGGTTTCTTGGAGTTGCGCTCCTGTTCGCAGTGCTATTGCTGGTGTGCCCCGGATGGGCCGCCACTGGAGATACGGAGGCCGGGGGGGGAGAACAGGCCGAGGTGGAGGTGCCTTCCATCCTTGGTCTTACGCTGGTACAAGGAGGCTCGTCCCTTGCCGTGATCCAGGTCACAGGGCAGCTGCTGCCGGTTCCGGACGTTCTTCCCACGGAGGACAACAGCCTTCTGCTTCTCTGGAAAGGCGTAATTGTACCTGCGGGGTACTGGGAGAGGGCTTTCACAACTCCCCTTGTCCAGGGTGTGGTCCTGAGCCAGGAGCCCGAAGGGGTCTACATGAGGGTCAAATCCACCAGAAAGATATTTCTCGGCAAGACAGTGGGCGACCCGCCCTCTCCGATGATGACCGTTCATCTTACCACCGCCGAAGCATCCGTGGAGATACCCCTGCCTGTAATGGGGGTGCCCCCCGCGCCTGTTGCGGGCGATCCCTTCGGTTCGTCCGCGCCGGTCACCCTCGAACTTAGGGATTCTGACCTGAGGGATGTCTTCAGGATGCTGGGGAGCATGGTCAACATGAATGTTGTCATTGACCAGTCGGTGCCCCCTGTCCCTGTGACTCTCAGCCTCGACCGGGTGCCCATGAACGAGGCTTTCGGCTACCTGATGCGCATGCACGAGGTATCCTACGCCATAATGGGCAAGACCATAATCATCGGCAGGAAGGATAGCCTTTCCCGGACCATGGGGATGGAACGCACAAGGGCATTCAGGGTGGCATACGCCGACCTGGGGCAGATCCCGGGCCTTCTGCAGGGGCTGTCGGGTGTCTCCAGCGTGGTGGTCGATGAACGACTTCGGACGGTTTACGTGACAGGATCGGCCGAGAGGCTCGAGGACGTGGCGGTTGCCCTGCAGAGGATTGACCACCCGGGGAGGCAGGTCATGCTCCAGGCCAGGATCGTGGAGGTCTCCGAAGGGGGTTCCGATGAGCTCAAGGGACTGGTCAACGCGGTCTACGAAAGGTGGTACGCCTCTTTTTCAAGTTCCGGCGGCGTTATCGGATATTTTGACGAATACCAGAGCAACGTATATGATCCTTCAAGGACCAACAGGGAGATAAATCCGCCCGAAAGCATTACCTTCCCGGATTTGGCCGACAGCACCCTCAGTTTCTTCGACGCAAGCCTTCAGATCCTTGAAAAGGAGGACAAGGCCAAGATGCTTGCAAGCCCTTCGGTGGTCACCCTTGACGGCCAGAAGGCCTCGATCAAGCTGTTGACCGACATCAAGTATGTCTCCGAGCGCGACGACCAGGGGAGGCCTACCTATGGCGAGGTGGAATCGGGCCCCTCGCTCGAGTTTACACCAATCGTCGGCCGCTCTGATATTGTGACAATCGAGATGGTAATCAAGACGGGTGATGCCAACCTTACCTATGATTCACTCCTCAGGGGTTATATCCCCCAGTCCACCACCCGCGAAGTTCAGACCATAGTAAGGGTACGGGACGGGGAACCATTCGTGGTGGGCGGGCTCTTCAACGAGAACAAGGCCGAGAACGTATGGAAGATCCCGATCATCTCCGAGATACCCCTTCTGGGTGAACTTTTCAAGGGCAAGAACACGAGCGTGACCAAGTCTGAGGTTATCATGGTGGTGGTACCCTACATCCTCGACGTTCCGGAATCGGTCATACAGGGGAGCGAAGTAAGGCTGAACTGACAACCGCAAGGGCTGGATTTTTGCGACCCTCTGAGTGTAAACTGTTCTTCGCGGAAAGGGGTACCGCGATATATTCGATTTTTTGCTGATCTTGGCGGGAGGGTTCGGTTGATGGGTCAGGTTGTTGACACCAGCAGTTTTCATTCCGGGATGAAGGTGATCTGGCAGGAGGGTATCTGGGAGATCATCGACTGCCAGCACCACAAGATGGGACGGGGCGGAGCCATAGTAAGGACCAAGCTCAAAAACATCGAAAGCGGTTCCATAGTCGAGAACTCCTTCCGTTCGGGCGACAAGCTCGAGCGGGTGATCTTCGACGACAAGGCCGCGCAGTTCCTGTACCAGGACGGCGAGAACTACGTTTTTATGGATATGGAGAACTACGACCAGATCTATATCCACAAGGACAGTCTCGGTTCCTCAGCGTCTTTTCTCACGGACAACCTTGAGGTGGAACTTGAGATGCACGAAGGGCGCATCATGGGGATCGAACTGCCCAAGAACGTGGAACTGAAGGTCGTGGAGACTTCCCCGGGTTACAAGGGCGACACCGTATCGGGAAGTGGCAAACCCGCCACCTTGGAGACAGGATTGTCAGTTAACGTGCCAATGTTCGTCGAGGTGGGCGATGTTATCGTAGTTGACACCCGGACCGGGGAATACCTTGAGCGGGCTAGGCGCTAACGGAAGAAGGGGGATGATCGGTATGAGTGCCAGGGAAAAGATCGCGTTCCTTAACGGGCTCCTGGAAGGGCTGAACCCGGGGGGCGAAGCGGAAAGAAAGATCTACACGGGGATAGTTGAAGCGTTGAACGCCCTTGCCGACGAGATAGATGACCACGCTGAAGTTCTGGAGGAGCAGCAGGAGTTCCTGGAGGATCTTTCGGAATACTGCGAACAGCTCGAAGAGGATATGAGCAGCCTCGAGGGTGAATACGGCGATATTGACGATTACATGGATGACGAACCGGGTGAGACCTTTGACTCCCGGGAATGCCCCGAGTGCGGGCACGTGTTCTTTTATAAAACCGAGGCCCTGAATGAGGACGGGTCCCTGCAGTGTCCGGAATGCGGTTTTGTGATCCAGGATTGAACATTGCCTAAATCATGAAGTCTAGGAGGGAGAGCCGATGAGTCCAGCCAAAAAGGAGCCGATCCCTGAGGGCATCGAGGATGTCGAGGGGATCAAGACAGCACCTGAAGCGGATATGGATCCCGAATCAGACAAGAGCGACGGAACAGTAAGGATCTCCGAGGAGGTAATAGCCCAGATCGCCACACAGGCACTGCTGAAGGTCAGCGGAGTGCAGCCGGCAAGCCCGGGACTTGTGGCGAACCTGAGGCTTGGCAAGAAGACATCCGGCGGGGTAAGGATATCCGTTGAAGAGGGGGACATGCCTTCGGTTACCGTCGATGCCTATATTACGACGAAATACGGCCTGCGCATTCCCGACATCGCATGGGATGTCCAGGAATCGATAAAGAAGACCCTTGAGCAGTTCACCGGCTACGCTGTAAAGGCGGTTAACGTTTACGTACAGGGAGTCTTTTTCGAACAGGAGCAATCCTCCGTCAGGGAGGAGAAACAGGAAAAGGAAGAAAGCCCCGAACAGCTCTGAGAAAAGAAAAAGGGCGGGTCTCTGGTTAAACAGGGCCCGCCTTGTGATTTAAATGTCTTTTTTATTCTGGTCCATAATGTTCAAAATGAGTTAAAATGTTATTGATAAGGATATTATTTTTTTCCCTCGATCACACTTTACTGGAACAGGGAGGATGAATATGGATCTTAATTCTGCAAAAGTACCAAGCCAGGTACCTTCCGATGGGCCAAAGCCGGGAAGGGGAGATGGTGACATGAGGATATCCAGGGAAGTGATACAGCAGATAGCGAACCAGGCCCTTCTGGGGGTCATCGGTGTCCGGCCAGCTGAAAGCCAGGGGACGGACAAGCAGAAAGTCGTTTCGGTGGAGGTCAGAGAAGGGCCCGTTCCGGTGATCAGCGTCGATGTTTCCATAAAGACAAGGTTAGGTCTCAGCATTCCTGATATCGCGTGGTATGTTCAGGAATCCATAAGGAAGAACCTGGAACAGAACACCGGTTATTCCGTCGAGGAGGTTAATGTTTTCGTAAAGGGGCTTTACAGAGAATAGGTCGCCAGCAGGAGGGGATAAAATGAGCCAGGAAAATGATACGCAGGATCTGCGGGGTTTCCGGTCAGACAACAAGGGTATTGCCGCAAATGGAGGGAAAGTCAGGATATCGGGGGAAGTTGTTGAACAGATCGCTGTACAGGCTCTTGCCAGGGTGATCGGCGTCAGGCCCGCAGAACCGGGACCTGGACAGGCCGGTGAAGGAGACGGGAAGGCCGGCCCTTTGGGTGGCCTGGTGATCACTTTTGATGAGGGTGAGGACGCTTCCATTGTTGTCGATGCTTTTATCAAGACCAAGTACGGCCTCAGGATCCCTGATATTTGCTGGTATGTGCAGGAATCTCTCAAGAGCACCCTTGAGCAGTACACGGGTTATGACGTTAAGGCAGTGAACGTCTTTACCCAGGGTGTCTATTTTGATGAATAGGCCTGGAATATCTGAAACGCAATTTTCCTGTCACCATCGTTCTTGTTTTCGATAATCCGGAGGAGGTGGATCTTTCATGAGTGCTTCAAAAATTTTTGGTTCTTTTGATCCGAATCCCTCTGATCAGGCTGGACCTGAAAAGAAACAGGTGAACTTCAGCAAAGAGGGAAGGGTAAGGATATCCGAAGAGGTAATAGCCGAGATAGCGTCCCAGGCATTGATAAAGGTAATAGGAGTTCAGCCTGAAGAAGATCCGGGCAACAAGAGGCTGTCGAACGGGATTGACATTATGATCGAGGAGGATGAAGTCCCCACAGTTGTCGTAGATGCCTTTATAAAGACAAAGTTCGGCCTGAGGATCCCGGATATTGCCTGGTATGTGCAGGAGTCGATCAGGAATTCGCTTGAGCAGAATACAGGATATAATATCAAGGCGGTTAATGTTTTCGTGAAAGGCCTCTACTTCGAGGAGGTAAAGAAACCTCTGCTTGACAAGATGATCAACGAAGAGGCCAGGACCACTGAACCGGCAGTGCCCGCAGGCTCCGTGGATAAAATGCGGGAACCTGAAGCCGGGCCGGAACCTGAACCCGAAAAGAATGCAGGAGTAACAGTCACACAGGGGGAGCAGCCCCTGAAAAAAGAAAAGACAAGCATTTTCGGGAAAGTGGAGAAGGATAAAGCCTGACAGTTCCCGTAGAGGCCGGTTCCCCCTGTGGCCGGTCCCAAAGGGGACCGGCCCTTCATTTCATGAGGTGATCGATTTGTTCTATTACTGGAAAACCGGTGACAATGGTGACCTGTGGCTTTCAGGTGAGGGTATACGGGAAGCCTATTCCCGGAAATACCCGGGCGATCCCGTCTGCTCCGAGGTCTCACTTCTCGGCGAGAAGGATCTTTTGAACGTATCCTTCGTTCTCGACAAATCCCTGACAGCTCCGGAAAAACTTGAAGCAGAGAGGCGTTTTCAGGAATTTGCCGAGAAACTGGGGTTCCTTGAGATCCAGAGCAGCTGGATCAAGGAAGACACCTACGAGGGACCCATCACCTCAAGAGAACTGTTAAGGTCACCTGTTTTCTGGGGTGGTGCCGCATGGATAGCTACAGCTGTGTTGAAACTTGGGTTGACGGGCACCCTTCTTGCGACAGCAGCCGCTGTCGCCGCATTTTCAGTGTCAGCCCTGTACACCACTGAGCGTGGTAATGAGATACGCAGGTGGTTCAGAAGGACCATTGAAAGAAAGTTCTGAAGAAAGGTCATTAAAAAGTGAAATCTATCCTTCCCCAGAAACGAAGGAGATCCAGGGAGATCGCCCTCCAGATACTGTATTCAATGGAAATGCGTGAGAACATCAAGCCTGAAGTTGCGGTTGAGCTGTACCCCTTTGAGACGGAAGACGAAGAGGTGCGGTCCTACGCGGAGAGGCTTGTTCTTGGCGTCCATGAGAACAGGAACGGGATCGATGCCATGATCAGGCAGCATATTGTCGGCTGGAGGCCGGAGAGAATGGTCATTGTCGACAGGGTGGCCATCAGGCTGGCCCTTTTCGAGAGCACCGTTGCCGGGCTTATTCCCGTACCCGTGGCGATCTCCGAGGCCGTGGAGCTGGCCAAGCATTTCGGTACAGCCGAATCCGGTAAATTTGTCAACGGGGTGCTGGGAAAGATCGTAAGGGCCCTGGAAAACAAGGACGGAGATCAGTCGGATGCCCGGGATCGTCACCGTTGATGAACTGACAGGATATATTTCGCTCCTTTTCGAGAGGAGCGAATTCCTTTCATTCCTCCAGGTAAAAGGGACCCTTTCAGGTTTCAAGCGCCACTCCAGCGGACATGTGTATTTTACCCTTCTGGGTGATGAGAGCCGGATATCCTGTGCCTTGTTCAGATCCGATGCCGCAAGGGTGCCCATGTGGCCCCGCGAGGGTGACGAGGTCCTTGTTGAGGGGCGTGCGGGCGTATATGGCCCCAGGGGGGCATACCAGGTCTACGCGAAAGCCATTCGTCCCCTTGGTGAGGCCGCCCGGACCAGGGCAAAAAGGGAACTGATGAACAGGCTTCAGGCCGAGGGGCTTTTCGACCCTTCCATAAAGAGGAAGTTGCCGCAGTACCCTCTTAAGGTGGCAGTTGTGACTTCTCCGACCGGGGCGGCTTTAAGGGACGTGGTAAAAGTCTCAAAAGGCAGGTTCCCCCAGTGCGGTCTGACTGTTGTCCCGGCTGTGGTCCAGGGGGCGATCGCCGTGGACGAAATAGTGAGGGGGCTGGAAAGAGCCGGTTCTTTGCATGGTGTAGATGCCGTTATGCTGGTGCGCGGAGGCGGGAACCGGGACGATCTGAACCCCTTTGACGAGGAAGAGGTCGTGAGGGCCGTAAGAAAATGCCCTGTTCCGGTCATTACCGGGCTGGGGCACCAGGTCGATCGTACTCTCTCTGACCTTGCGGCGGATATGGATGCTCCGACACCGTCCGCAGCAGCAGAGGCCCTTCTGCCTGACATGCGGGACCTTCTCAGGACAGTCGCCAATTCCGCCTCAAGGATGACTGGTTTAACGGAAAGGATACTCCTGAGATCGGGATCCTCACTGGAAGGTTTGACGAATTCATTAGGCAATTCCTTTGAAAGGTCGGTCATTCAGCCTGCCAGGGCCGCCCTTGACCGCATGGCCCTGAAAGCTGTCAATTCCATAGAAAGGGAGGCGGCCCTTGCCATGGCTTCCCTGGAGAAGGCCGCCTCATCCCTTGATGCTCTTTCACCCCTCAAGGTCCTTTCCCGGGGTTTTACCTCCTGCACCAGGCCTGACGGGACCCTTGTCGCCGATTCTTCCTCCCTGACGCCAGGTGAGATCATCTGCATCCTTTTCAGGGATGGACGGGCAGAAACCCTTGTCCAGGCAGTGAAGCCCTTTTAATACGGATAATGTGCGAGGTGCGATAATGAAGGCTGAATCCCTAAGGTGGGACAGCAGGAACGGTAACCTTGTGCTTCTTGACCAGAAGTGCCTGCCCTCTGAAGTAAGGTGGGTTGTCTGCAGTGATCATTCTGAAGTCGCAAAAAGCATTGAGAACATGACCGTGAGAGGGGCGCCGGCCATCGGCATCGCTGCGGCCTACGGGATGGTTTTGGCTGCAAGGGGCGGCGGCTTGGAAAGTGTCAGGGAATCGGCGGAACGACTTGCCGCCACCAGGCCGACTGCCGTAAACCTTTTCTGGGCGATAAACAGGATGCTTGAGACTGCCGAAAGAGCTCCTTCCAGCGTGACCCTTGCGGAAACCCTTCTGGATGAAGCCATGAGAATACACGCTGAGGACGTAGATGCGAACCGTGCCATGGGTCTATTCGGACAGGAGCTGCTGCCGCGAAAATGTGCGGTGCTCAGCCACTGCAACGCGGGAGCCCTTGCCACCGGGGGGTACGGTACCGCCCTTGGCATGATCAGGTCCGCGCGGGAACAGGGAAAGGAAGTAAGGGTCTTTCTTGATGAGACCAGGCCGCTCCTTCAGGGTGCACGGCTTTCGGCATGGGAACTGGCAGAAGAGGGATTTGAAGTAACCGTGATCTGTGACGGCATGGCAGGGGCGCTTATGAAAAAGGGAGAAGTTGACGCCGTGATTGTGGGTGCAGACAGGATAGCCTCCAACGGGGACTTTGCCAACAAGATAGGCACCTACGGGGTTGCAGTGCTTGCGGCGGAACATGGCATTCCATTCTACGTTGCTGCCCCCTTGAGCACCTTTGACACCTCCATCGCGTCGGGGGAGGATATCACCATTGAAGAACGTGACGAAGAGGAGATCCGGGCCCTTCCCGGTGGCAAAAGGATCCCGGACAAAGTAAGGGTGTGGAATCCCGCATTTGATGTCACCCCTGCCAGGTTGGTAACAGCCTTTATCTGTGAAAAGGGAGTTTTCCGTTTTCCCTTTGATTTTCGAAAATGACCGGTATCATGATCACTTATCAAGGAGGTCTTTCTATATGCCTGTTTCACGAATAGCCGACCCTTCAGCCTCTTATGAGGGGATGAAAAAAGTGCTCTGGGCGCGCGAGAGGATGCACGTACTGGGGAGACTGGTCGATAAATACGAGGAAGAGAGACCCCTTCTCGGCACTACCATCGGGGCGTGTCTCCACCTTGAGGCCAAGACGGCCTGCCTCCTGCTGGCCCTGCAAAGGCTCGGTGCCACCGTAGCCGCAGCCGGGAGCAACCCCCTTTCGACACAGGATGATGTCTGTGCGGCCCTGGTGAAAGAGGGTGTCAGCGTGTTCAGCCGTCGTGGCATGAGCACCGAAGAGTATTACGGAAACCTGAGCTCTGTTCTGGATCTTGAGCCATCTGTTCTGATAGATGACGGCGCCGACCTCGTGGTGATGGCCCATGAAAAAAGGCCGGAACTCCTGCCGATGATCCTCGGCGGATCCGAGGAGACTACCACCGGCGTGAAGCGCCTCAAGGCCATGGACCGCCAGGGGATCCTTGCTTTCCCTATGATCTCGGTGAACGACGCCAAGAGCAAATTCCTCTTCGATAACAGGTACGGGACCGGGCAGTCCGTGTTCGACGGCCTTATGAGGGCAACCAATGTCCTGCTTGCCGGCAAGGTGCTGGTTGTGGCCGGTTACGGCTGGTGCGGCCGCGGTGTGGCCATGAGGGCAAAGGGTTTCGGAGCAAGGGTAGTTGTGGTCGAGGTGGACCCGCACAGGGCCTATGAAGCACTCATGGACGGCTGCCAGGTCATGAACATGGAACAGGCCGCTGCCATAGGAGATGTTTTCCTCACCCTGACCGGGAACACCGGTGTTATAAGGAAAGAACACATGGAACTGATGAAAGATGGAGCTATCCTCGGGAATGCCGGCCATTTCGACGTGGAGATCGACAAGGCGGCCCTGGCTGCTATGTCGAAAGAAGTCCTTGATGCCCGCGACAACGTGACTACCTTCATTTTTAAGGATGGCAGGAAGATCAGCCTGCTCGCAGAGGGTCGGCTTGTTAATCTTGCCGCCGGGGACGGGCACCCCATCGAGATCATGGACATGAGTTTTGCCCTTCAGCTCGAAGCGGCAATTTTTATCAAAAGTCATTCCCTGGCTCCCGGAGTATACGACGTGCCTGAGGGTATCGACAGGGAGGTTGTCAGAATAGCACTTGAAGCCCAGGGGGCCGAGATCGAAGAACTGACCCCCGAGCAGGAGAGGTACATGCTCGAGTGGAGGGAGTGACAGTGGATGGCTGTTCTATTCAGGGATTTCTTCTACCTGGATCCGGAAATGGACAAGGCTTTGCGTGGCGATGTCCTGGTCGAGAACGACAGGATAATCTCCATTGGAAAAGGTCTCTCCGTTCCCGATGACGGGGCCGAAGTTGTCGAAGGCAGGGGCGGCAGGCTTTTGATCCCGGGTTTCGTGAACAGCCACACTCATGCCGCAATGACCCTTCTCCGCGGCCTGGGGGAAGAACTGCCTCTCAAGGAGTGGCTTGAGGAGAGGATATGGCCCGTTGAGGCGGGGCTTACGGCAGAGCATGTTTACTGGGGCACCAGGGGAGCCATAATTGAAATGGTTTCCACGGGGACCACCTGTTTTTCAGATATGTATTTCGAGATGGATGAAGTAGCCAGGGCCGCCGTTGATACCGGTGCCCGCTGCTGCATCTGCCGGGGGCTGACGGGCAACGATCGAAAAAAGATAGAGGAAGGCATAGAACTTTTCAAAAAATGGGACCGCAAGGGCAACATCAGGGTCATGCTCGGTCCCCACGCCCCCTACACGGTATCCCCTGAAACGCTAAAAGAGATCGCGGTTTCTGCAGCTTCTCTCGGGGCAGGCGTGCACTTCCATTTCCTGGAGGCACAATGGGAACTGGATTACCTGAAGGACAGCTTCGGAATGGGACCGGCCCTTTACCTGGAGAAATCCGGCCTTCTGGATACGGTCTCAACCGTTCTTGCCCACTGTGTCTGGTTCCCCGACGAGGAGATCGAAAGTCTTGCCGGATCCCCTGTGACGGTGGTCCACAACCCCTCGAGCAACATGAAACTCGGCAGCGGCCATGCCCCGCTGAATGAATTCATCAGGGGAGGCATCCCCGTAAGCCTCGGAACCGACGGGGCAGCCAGCAACAACAGGCTGGACCTATGGGGGGAGATGAGGTTATGCTCCCTCATACACAAGGGATTCATGAAGGATCCCACCGTCGTCGGCGCCAGGGAAGTTTTCAGAATGGCTACCGTCGAGGGGGCCAGGTCCTGCGGTTTCGAAAGTACGGGACTCATAAGGGAGGGCTGGCAGGCCGACCTGGTTGTGGTCGATCTTGAACAGCCCCATTACATAGGGTGGTCTCCGGAGAATCTTCCGGGTTTCCTGGTCTACGCAGGTTCAGGATCCGATGTGAGCGGAACGATGGCTGCCGGAAGGTGGCTATACAGGGACGGCAGATTCCCGGGGCAGGATCTTCATGGGATAATAAAAGAAATATCACGGTGCAGGCAGGACCTTGTCTCACGTTTTTCCAGCGGCCGGTGATATAATCGCCTGAAAAACAAAGGAGACGTAGCTACAATGCAATGGAGAAGCGGAAAGGAACTCAGAGAACTATTCCTCTCATATTTTGAACTTAACGGGCACAACAGGTTTCCCAGCTTCTCCCTGGTGCCCGACGACCCCACCCTCCTTTTTACTATAGCCGGAATGGTCCCGTTCAAACCCTACTTTCTGGGGATGAGGAAACCCTCCTTCAACAGGGCAACCACTTCCCAGAAATGCGTAAGGACGAACGATATCGAGAATGTCGGCAGGACGGCAAGGCACCATACGCTCTTTGAGATGTTGGGGAACTTCAGCTTTGGTGATTATTTCAAGAGCGGGGCGGCTGCTTTTGCCTGGGAGTTCCTGACAAAAGAGGTGGGTCTTGATCCGGACAGGCTTTACCCGACCATTTTCAACGAGGACGAAGAGGCTTTCTCCATATGGAACGGGGAGATCGGCGTTCCGTCGGACCGTATCTACAGGATGGGCGAGGATGACAATTTCTGGTCCGTCGGGCCGGTTGGGCCCTGCGGTCCCTGTTCCGAACTGATCTACGACCAGGGGCCTTCCTTCTCGTGCGGGAAACCGGATTGCGGCGTGGGGTGCGATTGTGACCGGTACCTTGAGGTCTGGAACCTTGTGTTCATGCAGTACAACAGGCTTGAGGACGGCACGCTTGAACCGCTTCCCAGGCAGAATATCGATACCGGGATGGGGCTCGAAAGACTTTCCTCCGTGGTCCAGCAGGTGGCCGGGGATTTCCAGACGGACCTTTTCAGGCCCCTGGTCGAGCGGGCTTGCGAGGTCTGCGGCATACGGCTCGGATCCGACACTACCGGGGACATGGCAGCCAGGGTTATATCGGATCACTTCAGGGCTACGGCGTTCATGATAGCCGACGGGGTGCTTCCCTCCAACGAGGGGCGGGGTTATGTCCTCAGGAGGATCCTCAGGAGGGCCGTCCGTTTCGGAAGGCTTTTCGGTGTCGAAAGGCCCTTCCTTATGGATCTCTATCCGACCCTGGTGGGGGTCATGGGAGACCCATACAGGGAACTTGTCGAGCAGCGTCCATTGATAGAGCAGGTTATAGAACTGGAAGAAAGCAGGTTCGGCAGGACCCTGGAACAGGGGCTCAGGCTTCTCGAGACGGAGATAGACCCCCTGACCGAGAGGAAGGGCAGGCACCTTCCAGGCTCGGTAGCGTTCGAACTTTATGATACCTTCGGGTTCCCCTACGAACTTACAGAGGAGGTCTGCCAGGAGAGAGGCGTTAGCGTAGACCGGGAAGGTTTCAACAGGGAGATGGACAAGCAGAGGGAGAGGGCCAGGGCGGGAGCCAAGACGGTATCTTCCGCTTCCGGCGGGAATATCCTTGATGAAATAAGGGAACAGGACGGACCGACAGTTTTTGGAGGTTATGTATCCGACAAGCTCAATACCGTGATCAGAGCGCTGATCATCGACGATGAGAAGGCGTCGACTGTAAATTCTGGATCGAATGCGCTGGCGATACTTCAGGAGACGCCCTTTTATGGAGAGGGCGGCGGCCAGGTGGGGGACACGGGTTCTATCTCGGGGCATTCGTTCCGGGCAGATGTTACCGATACCTTCAAGCATGCCGGGGACCTGGTAGTACACAAGGTACACGTATGCGAAGGAGAGATGGCCGTAGGGGACCTTGTTACAGCCGAAGTGGATACCTTGAGACGTCGTTCCATAAAAGCGAATCATACCTCTACTCATCTTCTGCACGAGGCCCTGGTCAGGGTCCTGGGGAAACATGTAACCCAGGCGGGATCCCTCGTCACTGAAGAGATCCTGCGTTTCGATTTTTCGCACATGAAACCTCTCACAAGAACTGAGATAGCTGAAGTTGAGATGATCGTCAACAGACAGATAGTCCTGAACACCCCCCTTGAGATCATCCATACAGATGTGGAAAGTGCCCGAAAGCTCGGTGCCAGGGCGCTCTTCAGCGAAAAATACGGAGAAAGCGTGAGGGTTGTCAGCGTCCCTGGTTTCAGCGCAGAACTTTGCGGAGGGACCCATGTTGATTCCACTGGAGACATAGGATCCTTCAAGATCATCAGGGAAGAGGGCATCGGTTCGGGCATCCGGAGAATAACGGCCCTTTCGGGACTGATGTCATACATGCACCACCGGGATCTTGCCGAAATGCTGGAGGATCTGGAAAAGACAACGGGTGCCCGCGGCCAGGAGGTCGGGCAAAGGGTATCGGATCTCATTGCGGAGAACCGGGCGCTGACTTCCGAGATAGAGAACCTTAGAAAGAGAGTAGCCCTTTCCCGGGTTGAAGACCTCCTGTCAAGGCGCACCCAGGCAGGTCCTGTTGGTGTCGTGACTGGAGAGTATGATGGAATAAGCCTCGACGGCCTGAGGGCAGTAGGTGACAAGGTCAGGCAGAAGGCCTCCCCTGTTGTGGTGGTGCTCTCTTCAGTAGAAGGCGGACAGGGAAGCCTTGTTGCCATGGCTGACAGGAAAGCCGTGGAAATGGGCGTGGACTGCGGAAGACTGGTCAAATCCGTTGCCGGTGAACTTGGAGGCGGCGGTGGTGGCCGAAAAGATATGGCCCAGGCCGGTTTTCGTGATATCTCACGTGTCGCGGAAGCCCTGAAAAGAGTGCCCGGGATCGTCATTGAAATGACAGGGGGGCAGGTTTGAAACGGATACTGGGCCTTGATATCGGGAAGGTCCGGATAGGCGTCGCTATCAGCGATCCCCTGGGAACGTTCGCCCAGGGGATCGCTGTACTTGACGCGGACAAGAACTGGATCATACGGATAAAGGAACTTGTACGTGAGCGGGGTGTGGGTCTGATAGTCGTGGGTGTCCCGATAAGAACAGACGGCTCCAGGGGGCCGGAAGCTGACGGAGTATGGGAAACGATCGGGAAACTCCAGGATGAACTCGAAGAGGACAAGGTAGAGGTTACCGGCTGGGACGAAAGATTTTCAACCGCGTCCGCAGAAAGGTCTCTCCTTGAAGGGGACATGTCCAGGAGAAAACGACGCAAAGTCATAGACAAGGTGGCGGCTTCATTGATCCTGCAATCTTTTCTGGAAAACAGGAGAGACCGGAATTGAAACTTCCCGGGGATGTAAGGATGACCCCCATGCTCAAACAGTACTCCCATTGGAAGGGGAGATACCCCGACTGCCTGCTCTTTTTCAGGATGGGTGATTTCTACGAGATGTTCTTCGAAGATGCAAGGGAAGCCTCGGCGATACTTGACATTGCTCTTACAGCCCGCGACCAGGACAAGAAGATCCCCATGGCTGGCGTCCCGTTCCATTCCGTCGACAGTTACCTGGAAAGGCTTGTTGCCTCCGGGAAGAAGGTCGCGATCTGCGAGCAGGTTTCCGAGCCCGATGGCAGGACCCTCGTGGACAGGCAGGTCGTAAGGGTTGTTACACCGGGCACTTTCCTTCCTGCGGATTCAGCTTTGGAAGGCCGGCTCGCCTGCGTGAATGTCCTGCAGGACGGGGTAGCCCTGGCCCTGTTGAACTTCGCAACAGGTGTGCTCCGCGCAGGTACCGTTGCGGAGGCAACAGCAAGGTCAGAACTGGCGGGTTTTTCCCCGACGGAGATGATCTTTCCTGCAGGACAGGAAAAAGTGACAGTATCCCTTTTGGCTCCCGGAGAAAAATGTGTTCTTTCCCAGGGTGAGCGTGAGGAGTTCAGGGTCCCGGAAGCTTCCCGGAAGATCTGCCGTGAATGGGGGGTTGCCTCCCTTGAGGGGTATGGCCTTTCCGATATTGACCCCGCCTGCGGTTGTGCAGGAGTCCTTCTTTCCTTCATAGAAAAGACACAGTTCCGTTCCGCCAGAGGTTCCGTCGAGATCCGGCCTCTTCTTGACAGGGGTTCAATGCACATTGACCCCCCCGCGATAGACAACCTGGAGATCACTGGTCGTTCGGGAGGCTCACTTTACGAAACCCTCAACAGGTGCAGGACACCCATGGGGAAGAGAAAGCTTGGCGAGTGGCTTCTTCACCCGTTGCTGGACCCCGATGCCATCTCTGCGAGGCAGGATGCAGTTTCCATCCTTCTTGAAGATCCTGGAAAGAGAGGAATGCTGCAGTCATCACTTTCGGAATGCGGAGACCTTGACAGGGCTGTCTCCAGGCTGGCCTACGGGAATGCATGTCCCCGTGACCTGGGGGTTATAAGGGATACCCTGGCTGCGGTCCCGGCGATCAGGAGACAACTCAAGGCATTGAGGCTGGATGGTCTTCTCATTGTTGATGAAGGTGTGTTGTCCCTGGGAGAAGCCCTCGCTGCAGCCCTGGAGGACGATCTTCCCAGGGTCCTCCACGGGGGGGATATCATCCGCAACGGTTATGACCCCGAGATCGATTCCCTCAGAAACATCCGTAGAAACGAGAAGGAATGGCTTGATAAATTTCTCCTTGAAAAAAAGAGTGAGACCGGCATAAAGAACATGAAGATCGGTTTCAACAAGGTCTTCGGTTACTACCTTGAAGTGACAAGATCATCTGTGAAAGATGTCCCGGATTTCTTTATCAGGAAACAGACCCTTGTCTCCGGGGAAAGGTACATAACTGAAGAGCTCAAGGATTTCGAGGAGAGGATGCTAGCAGCCTCTGAAGACGTGAAGACAAGGGAGGAGGAACTTTTCAGGAGGTTGTGCCTCGCTGTCAACGAATGTTCTTCCGGCCTGCGATCCCTGTCAGAGAGCATCGCCGGGACAGACGTCCTGGCATCCTTCGCCCATGTTGCTGCCCTGAACCGTTACTGCCGACCCAAGGTCAACCACGGTGACACCATCGAGATCCGGGGAGGGAGACACCCCGTCGTGGAGAACTCCATTTCCGACGGGGCTTTCACGCCCAACGACGTGATGCTCGATGGCGGAGAGAACCGTATAGCCATTGTGACTGGCCCGAATATGGCCGGAAAGTCGACCTACCTGAGGATGTCAGCCCTGCTCGCGATAATGGCCCAGGCTGGTTCGTTCATTCCCGCTGAAAGCGCCACTATCGGTGTCCTGGAAAAAGTTTTCTCCCGGATAGGAGCAAGGGACGAGATATCCAGGGGGCGGAGCACTTTCATGGTAGAAATGATAGAAACGGCAAACATTCTCAACAATGTCAACTCCAGGAGCCTGGTGATCCTTGACGAAGTGGGAAGGGGTACATCTACCTACGACGGTATGAGCATAGCCTGGGCTGTTCTGGAACACCTTTATGGCTCATCCGGACAGAGGCCCAAGGTCCTTTTTGCCACTCACTTCCATGAACTGACAGCCCTTTCCGCAAAACTTCCTGGCGTCAACAACCTGAGCATGGCCGTCGAAGAAAAAGGAAGAGACATTGTTTTCCTTTACAAGGTTGTGCCCTGCCCGGCTGACAGGTCCTACGGCATCGAAGTTGCAAGGCTCGCGGGCATACCCGAGGAAGTTGTGGAGAGGTCAAGAAGCATACTTGAGCAGTTCGAGAAGCGGAACGGCCGCTACGGCAACGTCACGTCCCCGCAACCGGCGAGAAAACAGCTCCCGCTTTTCAGTGAGGGGACAAGGGAGATCCTTGACGAGCTTGCGGGTCTGAACCCTGATCATCTGAGTCCGATGCAGGCATTGGAAATGCTTTATTCCCTCAGGGACAAGGCCAGGGAGGCAAGGAGGGCGTAATGAATCCCATCAGACCGCTCTCACCTGAAATTGCGGGACGCATTGCTGCCGGTGAGGTGATAGAGAACCCCGCTTCGGTGGTCAAGGAACTGCTGGAGAATTCCCTGGATGCTGATGCTTCCTCCATTACTGTAAAACTTAGGAACGGGGGGAAAAGCCAAATTGCTGTGGAGGACGACGGCTCCGGCATTCCCTTTGTCGAGCTACCCCTCTCCATAGAGCGTTTTGCCACCAGCAAGATCAGCGACATTGATGATCTTGCTGTTATCAGGTCTTTCGGCTACAGGGGGGAGGCGCTGGCAAGCGTTTGTGCCGTAAGCCGCATGGAGATCAGGAGCTTCAGGAAAGGGGAGAAGGAAGGAGGGATGCTTCGCGCCGAGGGCGGCAGCATAACCCTTCATGTCCAGGCACCTTTCCTTCCTGGCACCAGGATCCAGGTAGAGGACCTTTTCTACAATTTGCCCGCCAGGAAAAATTTTCTCAAGGGGGCAGCCACTGAAGCCCGGAGAGCAGCCAACGTGGTCAGGGAATATTCCGCAGCTTTCCCTGAAGTGTCTTTTTCGGTATTCAGCGATAGCAGGGAGATATTTTCTACAGCGGGGAACCTCGGGAGGATTGACGTCCTGAAGAAGGTGTGGTCCATCAGGGATGACCCCAGGCACTACACTCTTCAGGCCGGTGGGTTGAAGATAGAGACAGTCTGGCACCCAATCCCCGGTTCAAAGAGGAGGGAGTCCATTATCTTTTTCAACGGCAGGAGGGTTCGCGATGCTGCCGTCTCCGCCGCCCTTGCCTCCTGCGGCGAGGCGGCTTCGGGGAACTGGATGTTCCTGATCACCGTTCCATCCCACCTCCTGGATGTCAACATCCACCCCGGCAAGGCGGAGGTCAGGTTCCATTCCTCGCTCCCCGTTTTTGATACCGTAAGAAGGTCTGTGCTTGACCTCGTTGGAACCGGATCCATGACCAGTGAAAGCCTTGGCAGGTTTTCGGGCATTCCCTGCCCGGGATCTTTTCAAGCGAAAGAGGGAACCGGCATTCATCACCGGATACCCGAATACGAGGATCCTCTGTTCTCCAGGGTTGCAGAACCCCCCGGACCTGCTTCAGAGCAGGGACTGGGGGAGGACCCCGCTTTGTATCCTATACGTTTTTTGAGCAGGCTTTCCACGGGTTTCCTTTTGTATGACGGAGGCACGGAGATCATTATCGTAGATCCTCATGCCGCTCACGAAAGGATCCTTTATGAAAGGATCTCCGGGAATACGGATAAGGGCTGCCCACAGGAGATCCCCTTCCCGGAACAACTGCCTCCATCCCTTTCCGCCAGGGTAGAGGAATGGAGGAAAGTCCTGGAAGAAATGGGTTTCAGGTTCTCCGGAGGTCCGGGCTCACTGGAACTTGAGGCCATTCCCGATGGATCTTCCATAAGAGGGTCCAAAGACCCTCTGGATATCCTGAGGTCTTCTGTCGGCAGTATTGAGGACGGAACATGCACGGAAGACCCTTTAAGCACGGCCCCTATGAGGGCCTGCAAAGCCGCGGTAAAGATAGGGGACAACATCACACCGGAAGAAGCCGACTCCCTCCTTGCTGACCTTCTGGCTTGCGAAAACCCCACCATGTGCCCTCACGGAAGACCTGCAATTATCAGGATCGGTATGGATCATCTTTTTAAACTTTTCGGCAGGGGGTGACCGGCATGATAGACATGGACGGGAGCCCAGTGGAAATTCTGTCCATCATCGGGCCAACAGCTTCAGGAAAGACCCGGTTTTCCATAGAACTGGCCAGGGCGCTTGACGGCGAGATCGTATCCGTCGATTCAAGGCAGGTGTACAGGTTCATGAATATCGGGACCGACAAGATCTCACCCGGGATAAGGCGAGAGATACCCCATCACCTTATAGATGTTGCCGATCCGGACGAAACCTTTTCAGCCGCTGATTTCGCCGAAAAGGCAACATTGGCTGTCCGGGGGATACTTGAACGAGGAAGGACCCCTATCCTTGCCGGGGGCACCCCCTTTTACTACAAGGCCTTCTTTTCAAGGGTCCTCACGGCAGGGCTCGAAAGGTGGGACGATCTTCGAAGGGAATACGAGATGGTCTGGGATGATGGGGGAGGGGCCGGGATCTTCGAAAAGCTTGTCAGGCGTGACCCGGTTTATGCGTCGAGGATCCATCCAAATGACCGCTTCAGGGTCATCAGGGCCCTGTCCATTATCGACAAGACCGGCAAGACCCCTAGTATGCTTCATGATGCCGGAACCCCGGCCAGTCCAGGTTACAGACCCTTCTATATAGGTCTTTACCCGGGAAGAAAGTTCCTTTACAGCATTATCGAGGAAAGGGTTAAAGAGCAGTTTGCCTCGGGGTATCCAGATGAGGTTAATTGGCTGCTGTCCAGAGGATACAGTCCCGAACTGCCTTCAATGAGGGGATTCGGATACAGGGAGCTTGCAGCCTACCTTAAAGGGGAATTAACACTTCAGGAGGCCCTGGAGGGGGATATACGTTCCACAAAGGCTTTTGCAAGGAGACAGATGACCTGGTTCCGGAAGTTTTCGCCATGCCTGTGGTATTATGTCACAGGTTCCGGAATTCAGGATCAGGTGAGGAAAGTGATCGCTCTTTGGAAGGAAAGGCATGGGGGATCCCCGGAAATATCAAACTGATGTTCGCAGAACCAAAGGGTTTCTGTTTCGGAGTCCGCAGAGCGATCTCCAGCCTGGAGGAAGCCCTTGATTCTTATGGGAGGGTATTTGCTCTTGGAAGCCCTATCCACAATCCCCAGGAGATAGAAAGACTCAAGTCCCTTGGTCTGGTTATCATTGATGGCCCGGAAGAACTCCCCACGGGCGAAGTTGTATTTATCCGTGCGCACGGGGTTCCTGAAAGAGTGCTTGAGTCGCTCCGCAAGACAGGCGCCGTAATTATTGACGGCACATGCCCTTTTGTAAGCAAAGCCCAGGAAAAGGCCTTAACACTGGCACGAGAAGGTTATCTTGTAATGATCCTCGGCGATAAGAACCATCCCGAGGTTCAGGCCATAAGTCAGTCAATAAAAGGACCGGTTATTGTAGTGAGCCCGTCGGAACCCTTCAGGTTCCATGAGGAGAAATTCGACAAGGTCGGTATCGTAGCCCAGACAACACAGCAGAAGGGAACTTTGTCAAAACTTGTTTCGTCGGTTTCAGAGAAAGCAGCTGAACTAAGGGTTTTCAATACTATTTGTGGTGCAACATCGGCAAGACAGGGAGCCATTGCCCGCCTTGCCGGTGCCGTTGATGGTATTATCGTAATAGGTGGAAGAAATAGCGCAAATACGGCAAAACTCGCAGAAATTTCAATCAATACAGGTACTCCAACCCTTTGGATTGAAGACCAGGAAGAACTGGAAAGAGGGTGGTTCCAGGGAAAAAAGACCATCGGGATCGCAGCGGGCGCAAGTACACCCGACTGGCTGATCCGAACAATTGAAAGAAGACTAGCGTCTGCAAAGAGCGCCGGGGAGGATGGATGGGAAAATGACTGAAGAGGTCAGGAACGTGCAGGAAGAAGAGAACATTGAACAGCATTCGAATGCAGTGGAAAATGCTGAAACGATGGAAAGCATTCTCGAGAAATACGAAGTGGGATCCATCCACAGGGGCAAGACCGTCGAAGGCACCGTTGTGGAGGCCAATGATGAGGGATGGCTTGTGGATGTCGGTTTCAAGTGCGAAGGTTTTCTTCCCAGGAACGAGTGGAGCCACAGGTCACTCATAGAAGCCAGGGAGGTTCCCGCGGTAGGGGACACCGTAAGGGTACAGGTGGTCTCTGTCAAGCAGGGAGAGGAAGCCCAGCTTCTGGTAAGCAGGTGGAGGACCGAGTTCGATGAACGGTGGGACGCCATGGAAGAAAGCCTCTCCAGGGATGAAATGATTGACGTCAGGGGACTCCGCAAGGTTAAGGGTGGACTGATCGTTGACTGCTGCGGGATAGAGGGGTTCATCCCCGTTTCGCACCTGGCAGAGGAGGGGCGCGGGGTCAACCCGTCAAGACTTGTCGATGACACCTTCAGTGCCAAAGTGATAGAGAGAGACCGCAGGAAGAGGCGTATAGTCCTCTCCCGTCGGGCGATCCTCGAAAATGAGATGGTGGAGCAGAAAAAGGCCTTTTTCGAGAATACCCAGGTTGGCCAGGTCGTTGAAGGTACCGTTACCTCCATAACATCTTTTGGGGCTTTTGTAAGCCTTGGCACTGTTGAAGGTCTTGTTCACAACACGGAACTCGCCTGGGGAAGGAACGTGAAACCCCGGGACATAGTAAACAAGGGCGACCGGGTACAGGTAAAGATCATCGCGATCGAACCCGAGAACAGCCGGGTCTCCCTGAGTATAAAACAGACCCAGCAGGATCCGTGGGACGATATTGCGGGAAGGTTCAGTGATGGACAAGTCCTGACCGGGAAAGTCACTAACCTTACCGAATTTGGTGCTTTTGTGGAGCTGGAACCGGGAATCGAAGGTCTTGTCCATATCGGGGATATCAGCTGGCAGAGGATCAGGCACCCTAGAGAACTTCTAAAAAAGGGCCAGAAGATAGATGTCCAGGTTCTGGGGGTGGATGCTTCCAGCAAAAGGATCAGCCTGGGTTACAAGCAGCTGAACGATCCCTGGAAAGAGCTCGAAGAGAAGTTCCAGGTCAACGGCGATTACCCTGTCAAGGTGGTAAGACTGACAGATTTCGGTGCTTTCGTTGAACTTGAAGAGGGGATCGAGGGTCTTATCCACGTGTCCCAGATCAGCAGGAAAAGGGTGGAAAAACCGGGAGATGTCCTGTCAGAGGGGCAGGAAGTAACCGCAAGGATAATCGAGATAAAACCGAATGAAAGAAGGATCCGGTTGAGTATGAGCGTCCTCGAGGAACCTGAGCCGCGGAAGGAACGGGAACCCGAGAAGAGGCGCAAGAAGAGCGGGCAGCGAAGCGACCCGGCTCAATTCATGGACGGGGAAACCAACGTTACAATAGGGGACATTATCAAGGAGTCCCTTCAGGAATAGTATTTCCGGAGCGGCCCTTGAAAAGGGGGCCGCTTTTTACTTGCAGTTGAAGGGGAGATATTCCGTATGTCTGTTCGGCGAATAAGGGAGTACCCTGATCCAGTTCTGCGGGGAAAAGCCAGGGATGTAGAGGCTTTTGATGAAGACCTGGAGGCCCTTCTCGAAGATATGTGGGAGACAATGGAACAGTACGAGGGAGTCGGTCTTGCCGCACCCCAGATCGGTATCGACCTCAGGGTGGCAGTAATAGGGTGGCAGGACAGAAGGATAGTACTCGTTAATCCGGAAGTTATCGAATACGATGGAGAAAATGTTCTTGAAGAAGGTTGTCTCAGTGTCCCGGGGTTCTATGAAAAGGTGTCCAGGCCCGATAGAGTGGTGGTAGAGGCCCGGGACGGGATGGGTAACCATTTCAGGATCGAGGAAGCGGGATTTCTGGCCAGGGCGATAATGCATGAGATCGACCACCTGGAGGGAAAACTCTTCTTTGACAGGCTATCACCTCTTAAAAGGAACTTTATGAAGAGAAAATTGCTGAAAAGGGTGGAAAAATGAACCCGGACCTGGAATTCTGGTTTGCAGGTTCAGGAAGGTTCGGTGCCCGCTGTTTTTCGTTGCTTATGCAAAGGATCAGATTCCGAAGGGTCATCACGGCTGTTCCCAGGCCGGCCGGCAGAAACCTGGCGCACTCCGTGACCCCGGTCGAGATGGTGGCCAGCGCAGCGGGGGTCGATGTGAGCCGAACCCTGGATATCAGCGGGGACCCCGTTATACTGGAAAGACTTCAAGAGGAAAAACCCTTTTGTATCTTTGTTGTCGATTTTTCCCAGATGGTTCGGGAACCTCTCCTTTCCCTGCCGGAACCCGGATGCCTGAACATCCATCCCTCAATGCTGCCGGCCTACCGCGGCGCGGCCCCCATCCAGAGGGCGATCATGAACGGGGAAAATAGAACCGGTGTTACCGTCTTCCGACTGGCAAAAGAAATGGACTCGGGACCGATCCTGGTTTCCAGCCAGCTTGATATCGGACCTGATGATACCTTCGGTGATCTCCTTGATCTGCTCGCCGTGGAAGGTAGCAGTATAGCTATGGATGGTTTAGAATTATTATCCAGGGGAAGGATTTCCTTCAGAGAACAGGATCACGGAAAAGCGTCTTTTGCACCCAGGATATCAAAGCAGGAAACAGAGCTGAGTTGGGAAAAACCTTCCAGACAGGTTCATGACCTTGTAAGGTCACTGAACCCCGATCCCGGTTCGTTCGTGCTCATAAAAGGAAAACGCCTGAAGATCTGGAAAACAGTACAATGCGAAGATACCGGACGCCCCGGTGAAATACTGGGTTTCAGGAACGGGAATCCAGTGATAGGTTGTGGCTCGGGCTCCGTTCAACTTGCAGAGGTTCAGACTGAAGGACGGAAAAGAACTGACGGAGGAAGCTGGCTCAGGGGGACTTCCCTGGAAAAGGGGGATATTCTTGAATGAATGATCTTTTTACCGGTGCCAGGATCCCTGCTTCCCTTTGTGAAAAAGAATGGCCCAAGGCAATTGCCGTAACAGGAGCCCTTGGATCAGGTAAAACCGAATGGGTACTTAACATGGCCCTCGGTTTCCGTGCCTGCGGGGAAGAGGTAACTATCGCCGATGTCGACATTATTAACCCCTATTTCTGCGTCAGGCAGGTGGCAGAAACACTTCGGGCTGAGGGTTTCAGGATACTTACCCCCCATGAGAGCACCAGGTGGTCGGACATGCCTGTAATATCTCCCGAAGTAGGCTGGGCTCTCAGGTCGGGGAATGGGCGCCTCCTTGTGGATGTCGGAGGTGATGCGGCGGGGGGGAAAGCCCTGAAACAGTTCTCACTTCAGATGAAGGAATCCGGTTACCTTCTGATCCTTGTGGTCAATCCATTCAGACCGGCTACCAGGGAATCTTCCGGCATTATGGAGCTGATCAAGGGGATGGAAAAGATCTCGGAACTGAAAGTGGGCGCCCTGGTCGCCAACCCCCACTTGATGGATCAAACCACGGAAGAAGAACTTCTATGGGGCTACAGGAGGGTCTTTGGATCAGGCAGGGAGCTTGGCCTGAATGTTCTTTACGGCACGGTCCCTCCACACCTTTCACAGGCAACGGACCGGCTGCAGGAGGAATCTCCTGTCTGCTTGTGGCCGATGACAAGACATATGATGCTCCCCTGGGAAGAGGGTTACATGTGGACAAAAGCCGGAGACAGGTCAACAAAAGAATAAAGAGCCGGGTCCCTGAACCCGGCCCGATCAATAACCCAAAAGGAAAGAGGGTGCGCAGGTAAATGGCAAAAGGACGGATCAATGTGCTTGAGGAGTACTGCAAGAGCTGCGGTTTATGCGTTGAAGCATGCCCGGTGAAGGTCTTGAGGATCTCTGATCACATCAACAGCAAGGGCTACAGACCCGTCGAGCAGTTCAAGGAAGGCTGTATCGCCTGCAAGATGTGCGCTACGATGTGTCCTGACGCTGCAATCGAAGTTTACAAGATCGAAGAAAAGCAATAACGCCGGAGGTGGTTCTTATGGCAAGAGTGCTTATGAAGGGAACTGAAGCTATCGCAGAGGCCGCCATTCAGGCCGGATGCAAATACTTTTTCGGCTATCCGATCACGCCCCAGAACGAAATACCTGAATACATGTCCGGAAAGCTTCCCAAGATAGGCGGGGCCTATGTTCAGGCCGAAAGCGAAGTAGCCGCGATAAACATGGTCATGGGCGGAGGTTCAACGGGAACCAGGATAATGACGACTTCCTCCAGCCCCGGCATATCCCTCATGTCCGAGGGTATCAGTTACATAGCCGGGTGCGAGATACCTGCCGTAATTGTCAACGTGATGCGCGGCGGCCCGGGTCTGGGAGGTATCCTTCCGTCCCAGGCTGATTATTTCCAGTCCACCAAGGGCGGGGGGAACGGCGACTACCGTCTCCTTGTCCTGGCACCAAGCACCCTGCAGGAAGCAGTAGAGCTGACCCAGAAAGCCTTCGATCTTGCTGAGAAATACAGAAACCCGGTCATGATCCTTGCTGACGGTTTCATGGGGCAGATGATGGAAGCGGTGGAGATCAAGGAGCACGTCTCCGGAGATCTTCCCCCGAGGGAACCCTGGGCTCTTGGCTGCATGGGCGAACGCGGTTCGAAAAGATCCATTCTGAAAAGCCTTTACCTGAACCCCGAAGATCTCGAGAAGCACAATATCAAACTGCAGAAGAAGTATCGGGAAATGGACAAGGAAGTAAGGTCCGAGGCGTACCTTTGCGATGACGCTGAGATACTTGTGGCCGCTTTCGGTACAACTGCCAGGATCGCAAGGTCGGCGATCAACAACCTTCGCAAGGAAGGGATCAGGATCGGAATGGTGAGACCCATCACACTGTACCCATTCCCGACCCAGACGATTCGCGATCTGGCATCCTCGTTGAAACATGTCCTTGTTGTTGAGATGAATATGGGGCAGATGCTGGAGGATGTCCAGACGGCGGTTTGCGGAAAGGCCCCGGTATCATTCTTCGGGCATGCAGGCGGTATAGCTCCTTCTGTGAAGGAAATAGAGGACAGGGTAAGGTCCATTCTCTAGGATAGAGGAGGTGTCTGGTCTATGAACGAGATCAAGATCTATGAGAGGCCAAAGGCCTGGGCCGAGGGTGTTCACACTCATTACTGCCCCGGTTGCGGGCACGGTATTCTGCACAGGCTTATCTGCGAGATCATCGATGAGCTGGGTATACAGAATGACACGATAGGTACCGCCCCTGTGGGTTGCGCGGCCCTTATGTATGACTATATCGATGTTGATTTCTGCGAAGCCGCCCATGGCAGGGCACCGGCCCTTGCTACCGGTATCAAGAGGACAAGACCTGACAAGATCGTTTTCACCTACCAGGGTGACGGCGATCTTGCCTCGATCGGAACTGCCGAGATAATTCACGTAGCAAACAGGGGCGAAAAACTGACGACAGTGTTTATAAACAACGCCATCTACGGGATGACCGGGGGACAGATGGCACCCACAACACTGATAGGGCAGAAAGCCACTACCTGCCCATTTGGCAGGGATCCGGAACTTGCGGGTTACCCGATGAGGATGTGCGAGATGCTGGCCACTCTGGAAACCCCCGGGTTCATTACCAGGGTGTCTGTGGCAAGGCCCAAGTACATCATTGAGGCTAAGAAGGCCATCAAGAAGGCATTCCAGAACCAGATCGAAGGAAAAGGTTATTCCTTCGTCGAGGTTCTTTCCAACTGCCCGACCAACTGGGGGATGACTCCGGTCCAGGCCTTCGAATGGACCGAAAGCACCATGATCCCGCATTATCCCCTCGGGGTCTTTAAAGATTTCAAGTAAGGGGGGAGTACAGACCATGTCCGCATTTTTCAGAGGAATGATAGCCGCCGGTTTCGGCGGGCAGGGGATCATGGTATTGGGGCAACTGATCGCATACACAGCTATAAGTGAAGGCAGGTATGTAACCTGGATCCCGTCGTACGGTCCCGAGATGCGGGGAGGTACTGCGAATTGTGGTGTTGCCATCAGCGATGAAGAGATAGCTTCGCCCGTTGTCGCTGAGGCTGATGTTACGGTGATCATGAATAATCCGTCGCTGGCACGCTTCGAAAGATCGGTGAAACCAGGTGGTCTGCTTATATACAACTCCGACCTGGTCAACTACCTTGAACCCAGGAAAGATGTTACTGTTTTTCCCATACCCGCCCATAGCGTGGCCATGTCACTCGGGAGCGACAAGGTTTCGAACATTGTCGTTCTTGGTGCGATAGTTGAAGCTACTGACCTTGTCGGCAGGGAAGCCTGTATTGAGACCATCAAGGATAAACTGGGAAAGAGAAAACCTCAATTTCTTCCGATGAACCTTGAGGCTTTTGAAAAAGGCCGGGAGATAGCCAGGGAACTTCTCAAAATGAAGGCCTGATGATGTCCAAGGAGGAAGAGAGAGTATCGGGAAACCTCATCTACCGTGGGCGAATACTCAATCTGAGAGTGGACAATGTAAGGCTTCCGGACGGCGGGAAGTCCATGCGAGAGGTCGTAGAACATGCCCCGGCTGTAGGGATAGTTGCAGAAGCCGGGAATGGAGACCTCCTCCTTGTACGCCAGTTCAGATATCCCGCAGGGGAATCTCTTCTTGAGATCCCGGCAGGAATTGTGGAGCCAGGTGAAAGTGCTTTGGAGACCGCAATGCGGGAATTGCAGGAAGAAACGGGCTACAGCGCCAGGGAAATGGAGGAGATCTGCAGATTCTACACCTCCCCTGGTTTCAGTAACGAGATTATAATACTGTTCCATGCAAGGGGGCTTGTTCCGTCGCCGAAGGAGTGCGATCCTGACGAGTTCCTGGACCTTGTAAGGATCTCCAGTGACCAGGCAAGGGAGTTGGCCGTTTCCGGAAAGATAAGGGATTCCAAGACCCTGACAGCTGTTTACTGGTACCTTTCAAGAAAGTAAAAAAAATTGGGGAGGGGTTTCCCCCTCCCCTCAAGAAAAGGCCTGAACGATGAAGGGAAGAGATCCTGACCTGGAAATGTTCTTCAGGTACCTCCGTTTTGAAAGAGGAAGCTCGGAGAACACCATCAAGGCGTATGCCAGTGATCTCAGGGCGTGGATGTTGTTTTGCCGGAAAAAGGCCATCCCTTATTGTCCCCCCTCCCCGGAGTTGATACCTGAATTCCTTGCCGCACTTTCAAGAACGGGACGGAGCAAGTCCACGGTCCAGAGGAATGCCGCGACCCTGCGTTCATGGATGAGATTCCTCAGGGCCGAAGGCCTCATTGAACAAACCGGGAACCTGCCCAGGCTTCCCGCCCGGGAGAAGAAACTGCCACAGGTACTTACCGAAGGCGAAGTGGACCGACTCCTTGAAGCCTGCGAAGGCGAGGACCCCGCATCAATGAGGGACAGGGCCATTGTGGAGATAGGTTATGGGTGCGGATTGAGAGCCGGGGAGATAGCGTCCCTTTCTGTATCCGATATAGCTGTTCAGTCGGGTGTTATAAGGTTGAGAGGCAAAGGGGACAAGGAAAGGATCGTCCCTCTTGTTGGCAAGGTCAAGAATTTTGTGGAGAAATATCTTGATTCTGTAAGACAAAGTCCTTCCCCTTCCGGCAAAGGGAGGCTTTTCCTTTCAAGGAGCGGCAGACCGCTCAGAAGAGAGGATGTATGGAGAGTGATCCAGAAAAGGGGCAAAATGGCAGGTATTTCAGAGGCAAGGCTCTTCCCTCATATCCTTCGCCACTCTTTCGCCACTCACCTGTTGAGGAGGGGCATGGATCTGAGGACCCTTCAGGAACTTCTGGGACACTCCTCTATAATGACCACGGAGAAGTACACTCATTTTGATATTGAACTCCGTGATGTTTACGATAAAAGTCATCCCAGGGCCTGAAACCCTGGGCAGGGGTATTCCCCCAGGGGAGGATGCCGGCAATGGATCAAAAGGCAAAAGTCATGAAAGCAGTTTCATTCATAATGGAAAAGATGGCAGAGGATCCCCGGGTGGCAGTTGTCCTGGGATCAGGGTTGGGGTCCTTTGCAGAATCCGTTCAGGATGCTGTAGAGATACCTTACGAGGAAATACCTGGATGGCCTGCTTCAACCGCTCCCGGTCATGCAGGAAAGCTCGTTTACGGCCTTTTCGGGAACACCCCTGTCCTGGTTATGCAGGGAAGGCTGCACTTTTACGAGGGCTATTCACTTGAGGAAGTGGTCTTTCCAGTCAGGGTCTTCGGGGAAATGGGAATACCCTTCTATTTCGCGACCAATGCCTCGGGGGGTATCAGCCATAACCTCTCCCCAGGAGATCTTGTTCTTGTGCACGATCACATAAACTTCCAGGGGCATAACCCACTCAGGGGAACAAATGAAGGATCCTGGGGCCCACGTTTCCCGGACATGACCTTTACTTACGACCGGGAACTGATGGATATCGCAGAAAGATCGGCTTCCTCCCTTGAGATCCAGATCAGACGCGGTGTTTACGCGGCTTTACCGGGGCCTTCCTTTGAGACCCCCGCCGAGATCCGGATGCTTCGTGTAATGGGAGCCGATCTTGTCGGAATGTCAACGGTCCCTGAAGTCATTACAGCCAGGCACATGGGCATGAAAGTGTGTGTCATTTCATGTGTGGCGAATCATGCTGCGGGTATGTATGAGAAACCTCTTTCCCATGAGGAGGTGCTCCAGGAGATGGACAAGGCGTCAGGAAAACTGGTCAGCCTCCTGCAGTCGGTAATGTTGAGGCTGGGACAGAAGCAGCCATGAACCCCGTTACATTTATTGAGACAAAACGAGAAGGCCGCTCAAATGATCCTTCCGATATCAGGGAACTGGTCAGGCTTGTTATGACCGGCGGTATCGGCGACTATCAGGTCGCGGCCTGGCTGATGGCCGTTTTCTTCAGGGGAATGTCGGCAGGGGAATGCAGGGTTTTTACGGAGTCACTGGCCAGTTCAGGAAAAATCGTCAGTTTCCCCGACAGGATGTCACCGGTAGACAAACACAGTACCGGAGGGGTTGGAGACAAGACGACCCTTGCAGTGGTGCCCCTTGCGGCTGCATGCGGGATACCTGTAGCAAAACTGAGCGGCAGGGGGTTGGGTTTCACTGGTGGTACCATCGACAAACTGGAATCGATCCCCGGTTTCCGGGCACATCTTGAAATGGATGATTTTGTCAGGCAGGTCAGGTCCGTGGGATGCGCTATCAGCGGACATTCCGGTGATCTTGCCCCTGCGGAAGCGATCTTTTACGAGTTAAGGGACGTAACGGGGACAATACCCTCCATTCCGCTGATCACAAGCAGCATTGTCAGTAAAAAGATCGCAGGAGGATCGAAGTCATTCGTTTTCGATGTGAAATGCGGTAGCGGAGCTTTTATGGAAGATCAAGACACCGCCCGGGAACTGGCGCAAAACCTCGTCGAGCTTTCATCAAGCCTTGGGAAAACCTCAATGGCCTTTATAACCGACATGTCCCAGCCGCTGGGTCGCTGGGTGGGTAATGCGGCTGAGGTGGGGGAGGCTATGGAAGTACTTGAGGGAAGAGGTCCCGGTGATACGGCAAAATTGTCGATCACTCTTGCAGGTGCCATGGTCTTCCTTGGTGGGAAAGCCCCTTCCCTTGAAGAAGGCAAAAGAGCCGCCGAACAGGCTATCCTTTCAGGCAGGGGTTACAGCACTTTCAGGGAGATGATCCTTTCACAGGGAGGAGACCTTGAGGCATTCCGCCGGTCCCTTTCCAGCGGCGAACTTCTCGGCAGTCATGTGATCGAGGTAAGGTCCGAAGACAGCGGTTATGTAGATCGATGCGATGCCCGGACCTTCGGGGAAGCCATAAGGATGCTTGGCGGGGGGAGGTTTGCAAAAGGGGACGGAATTGACCACGCCGTTTCATGTGAAATTCTAAGGAAAACGGGAGAGCAGGTATCCAGGGGGGAAGTGCTGGCAAGGATCTATTGCAAAGAAGAAGGGGATCTTTGCGGACAAGCTGCGGATATGATCGGCAAGGCCTACTCAATTGGGGGAAGTTCAGCAATGCCCGGTTTGATCGTCGGGTCCGTCGGGCCCGTTCATCCCAAGTGAATAAAGCGGCGGGAAATGTGGGAAGAAACTGACCCCGGCCTTGTTCAAAGGGGGAAACTTGGTGATGAAAAGGCTCTTTCGCGTATCCTTCTGGATTACACCCCCCTTTTAAGGTACATAGCGGGCAGCCTTGTTGAACCCTCCAGACCCGATTACGATGACCTCCTCCAGGAAGGATACCTGGCGCTTATCAATTCCCTTCCAAGATACGATGAAAAAAGGGGAAAGTTCTCATCTTTTCTTTTTTCATGTGCCCGCAACGGCATGATCTCCTTCCTCAGAAGCAACAGGAAAGAAAAGCGCATCCCTTTTCCCGAAGATCTGATCGACAAAGGAAATTTTTTCGACTTTTTGCCTGCCTGGTACGGAGAGGATATCTTCGATAACCTTACCTGTCTCGAAACAGTGGTCCTTGATGCCTTTATGGAAACAGGATCTATATCAAGGGCGGCCTGTTTGCTGGGTTGGCCAAGAAAAAAAGCGGATAACGCAATTCAGAGGATCAGGAAGAAGTTGAGGGCAAAACTGGAGCACGAGATGTGAAAGGAACGAGAAGGTTATGGTGTTGATGTTTCCCGAATGATCAAGGCTATATCCCCGCCGGGAGCGACTTTCTGGACGACTTTCTCCAGAACCTCCGTTCTGAATCCTGTTGTCCCCGCCTCGGCGATAAGTTTTTCTCTGGATATCTTCACAATACTTCTCCCCAGGATCGCTTTAGAACTTCCTCGGGAACTACAAGATTCCACTTTGATACGAAGCTCCCAGGTTCTCTTCGAGACCGGCTTAAATAGTGCGGGTTCAGGGGGCGCAGTTTTTTCAGTTCCTCAAGATACCTATCCTCGACCATCAGTTCTTCCTGGTGTTGTTCGAGAAAAAAACCGACTTTTGCTGCGGTGGTGGAGTTTCCGATCAAGAGAACGTACTCGAGAGCTTTGTCAAGATCAACAAAGCCAACAGATCCCAGGGATCGCCATATTTCTTCCCAACTACCACACAATTCCGGTTTATCCAGAGTATCCACCAGCGCCCGCTCAATGCTTGTGACCCGCAGATTCATGCCTGCACGTTCCTCTATTCTGACCTCGAACAATTCTTCTCCCCTGTCGGCAAGAGCCTTTGGGAAACGGGTACCTTTGAACGAATGGTCTTTAAAGGCAAAATAATCTGCTGGCCGCGAAGCAGAATATGTGAACATGTTGCAGACAGAGTAGATATTTCCGAAAAAACCGAAAACGCTAAGGTGCGAAATGACCGCATCAGGTGTCATTTTGGATGCCAGAAGATATGGATCCACCGAAAAGGTTTCGGGAGTGGAGCCGGCCGGGACAGTGGCATATAACCCCCTTTTGATATTTATTATGCGGCCGGTCTTACGGTAATAACTTATCAGGGCCCCCTGTGTCCTATTGCTGATGTTTCGGGGCAATAAATATTTCCGAAAATCATTGCTGGTGAAGACCGGGTTATCAAGAAAAAACTTGTCGTGTTTGATCTCAACCACCTCATTTGACAAAAAAACGAAACAAACGTAAGTATTTTATGTATTTTGCGTTTTTTCGTCAAGTCCGCCTGCCACTGTGCTCGATTATCTTCAGTTTCCTGGATTTCTTCCGTTGGTGGCTTCTTACATCGCTGAGAGAACCCAGGCGTCAGATCACAGCATGAGTGGCTAAGAATTCGTGATAGGTGAGACTAAGAGCAAGGGCCTGTTTGTCATTCCGAGTCGCGAAGCGACGAGGAATCTCGCTCTGGATTCTTAATAACCAAGACCTTATCACCGCAGAGGTCGCAGAGAAGTGCTAGACGGCAGGAAGGGCAGAAATTCGTGAGACGTGAGATGAAAAGGCAGAGGCCTGTTTGTCATTCCGAGTCGCGAAGCGACGAGGAATCTCGGTCTGGATTCTTAATAACCAAGACCTTATCACCGCAGAGGTCGCAGAGAAGTGCTAGACGGCAGGAAGGGCAGAAATTCGTGAGACGTGAGATGAAAAGGCAGAGGCCTGTTTGTCATTCCGAGTCGCGAAGCGACGAGGAATCTCGGTCTGGATTCTTAATAACCAAGACCTTTGCACCACAGACAAGGCACCTCGTTGAATCACCTCGGTAGGCTTCGCTCTGCCCTAGCTGGCGCGCCGCCAGCGTAGGTTAGGACGCAGAGAAGTGCTAGACGGCAGGAAGGGCAAAAATTCGTGAGACGTGAGATGAAAAGGCAGAGGCCTGTTTGTCATTCCGAGAACAAGGCTCTGTTTGTCATTCCGAGAAGCGAAGCGACGAGGAATCTCGCTTTGGATCCTTAATTACCAAGACCTTCTCACCGCAGTGGACGCAGAGAAGTGCTAGACGGCAGGAAGGGCAAAAATTCGTGAGACGTGAGATGAAAAGGCAGAGGCCTGTTTGTCATTCCGAGAAACGTAGCGACGAGGAATCTCGCTTTGGATCCTTAATTACCAAGACCTTCTCACCGCAGTGGACGCAGAGAAGAGCTAAACCTTTTTTTGGGGAAAGGCCCTCCCCAAGAACCTTTATCCGCAGATTACACAGATTTGCTCGGATGAAAACAAGGGCGTTGTTACCACCTAGGAGTAAACAATATTCTGCCCCCTCTTTCCCTCAAATAATTACCCCCTAATTCCTTGACTCAACATGCAATATGTCATATAAATTAAAGGGTTTTGTTGAGGTTTTGACAAGAACCCCTCTGTTGTGTTGCGTTAAAAGAAGAATAATGACTCCCGGAATATTTGGCTAGCAAGCCCCCTTGAAGGGAGATAACAATGCCACGAATCTTCGATAACATCAGGGATGAACTTTTGCCGGCTCTTTCAGATGCTATGAGACTTTCCAATCGATCAGATTTTTGTGTCGGATACTTCAACCTTCGGGGATGGCGCAAAATTGACGAACTTGTTGACGTGTGGTCAGGTGGAGAAGGTAACTGCTGCAGGCTCCTCGTCGGAATGCAGCCTTTGGCTCAGGAGCAACTAAGATCCGCAATGAGCATTCTCAAGAGGGACGAGCAAATAGATAACGTCACTGCAATAGCTATGAAAAAGAAATTTGCCCAGGAATTTCGTGATCAGCTGACCTTCGGAGTTCCCACCAACGCTGATGAAAAGGGTCTTCGTAAACTTGCCGAGCAGATAGAAAAACACAAACTCGTGGTAAAGCTCTTCCTTCGCCATCCACTTCACGCAAAGCTTTACCTCACCTTCCGACAGGATCCCATCAACCCGATCATCGGCTTTCTTGGAAGCAGCAACCTCACTGTTGCGGGTCTTCTGAAACAGGGAGAACTCAACGTTGATGTTCTCGATCATGATTCATGCTGCAAACTGTCTAGGTGGTTCGATGATCGATGGAACGATAATTTCTGCATCGACATCTCCCAGGACCTGGTCGAAATTATCAATGAGAGTTGGGCGCGTCCGGAGCCGATACCTCCTTACCATATCTATATCAAAATCGCCTATCACCTTTCACAGGAAGCCAGGTCAGGTCTCACTGAATTTAAAATCCCCAGCGACTTCGGGAACAAACTCCTGGAATTCCAGAAGGCGGCGGTCAAGATCGCGGCTCATCACCTTAACAAGCGCGGTGGGGTAGTTATCGGCGACGTAGTGGGGCTAGGCAAGACACTCATGGCTACAGCACTTGCCAGGATCTTCGAGGATGACCACGGAGTAGAAACACTTATAATCTGCCCAAAGAACCTTGTCAGAATGTGGGAAGATTATCGTCAGGAATATCGACTAAGAGCCAAGGTGCTTTCTATAACCCAGGCCCAGCATGAACTGCCTGACCTCAGACGTTTCCGGCTGGTACTTATTGATGAAAGCCACAACCTGAGGAACCGGGAGGGCATGAGGTACCGTGCGATCGCCGAATATATCGCTGCCAACGACAGCCTGGTGATCCTCCTTTCGGCAACTCCGTACAACAAAACTTACCTTGATCTTTCAAACCAGCTGCGCCTGTTTATCGGTGAGCACAAGGACATTGGCATCCGTCCTGAAAGACTTCTCAGAGAACTTGGAGAAACTGAATTCATCCGTAGACACCAGTGTCCTGTCCGATCTCTGGCCGCCTTCGAGAAAAGCGACTATACCGATGACTGGCGGGATCTTATGAGGCTGTATCTTGTCCGCAGGACTCGAAGCTTTATTGAGGCTAATTACGCCAAACTTGATACCGAACGGGACAGAAGGTATCTTGAATTTTCCGATGGAACAAGGTCCTACTTCCCTCTGAGGATCCCAAAAACCATCAAATTCAAAATCGATGAAACAGATCCCGCCGACCAGTATGCGCGGTTTTTCGCCGAAGATGTTGTGGAGGCTGTGAACAGCCTTACTCTTCCAAGGTATGGATTGGGGAATTACCAGCAATCATCACCTCGGACGCCTCCGACTCCGGACGAGGCAAAGATATTGGCCGATCTGTCGAGGGCAGGTTCCCGCCTCAAGGGGTTCTGCCGAACCAACCTGTTTAAACGCCTTGAAAGCAGCGGACATGCTTTATCGCTATCCATAGAGCGTCATGTTCTTAGAAACTACATTGTGCTTCATGCCATCGAAAAAGGGCTCCCCATTCCAATAGGTACCCAGGACATGGGATTACTGGATACCTGGTCAAACGATCAGGATACTGATCTGTGGACCCCGGCATTGGACAACGGAGAGAATGGATCTGAAGAAGAAATTTCTGGATTTACAGATGGAACTTTTTCTGAACAGCCACTTCGAAGAAAAGCCGCAGAAGTTTACGATACCTACTCCAGACAATACCGACGACGGTTCAAATGGCTCAAACCGGATCTTTTCACAGAAGAACTTGCAAAAGATCTGCGTAATGATTCAGAAATACTGATGGATATATTAGGCGGATCAGGAAACTGGGACCCCAACAGGGATACCAAACTCCAGGCCCTTGTAGCGCTGCTCGAGGAAGAACACCCTTGTGAAAAAGTTCTGGTGTTTTCCCAATTCGCTGATACGGTCAAATACCTGGAAGAGAACCTGAAACGCCGGGGGATGACAAACGTTGCTGGTGTCACCGGAGATTCCGATGATCCGACCTCTGTTGTATATCGTTTCAGCCCCAGGAGCAACAACAAAAAAATTGAAGTTGCTGAAGAACTGAGAGTGGTACTTTCAACCGATGTGTTGAGCGAAGGACAGAATCTGCAGGATTGTTCCATAATTGTGAACTTCGATCTCCCTTGGGCCATTATCCGCCTGATCCAGCGAGCCGGACGTGTCGACCGGATAGGTCAGCAGGCAGATACCATAATGTGTTATACGTTCCTTCCCGCCGATGGTGTGGAGCGGATAATCCGCCTGCGTTCACGGGTCCGCCTCCGCCTCAGAGAGTATGCTGAAGTCGTAGGGGCAGATGAGCTGTTTTTTGAAGATCAGGACGACGATCAGGTCATACGTGATCTCTTCACAGAAAAAGCCGGGATCCTGGATGATGATGAAGATTCAGATGTGGACCTCGCGTCCTATGCCTATCAGATATGGAAGAACGCTACAGACAAAAACCCTTCACTTGCTAAGATCATTCCGGCAATGCCTAATGTCGTCTATTCGACAAAACATCATGACCCCACCCCTGAACGCCCCGAGGGAGCACTGGTTTTTCTGCGGACAACAGAAGGCAACGATGCCCTTGCATGGGTTGATCAAGAGGGGAAAAGTGTTTCCGAGTCCCAGTTTGCCATTCTTAAAGGTGCAGAATGCTCTCCCGGGACCAAGGCTATTGAGCGATTTCCAAAACATCATGAACTTGTGGCAAAAGGGGTTAAATTAATAGCCGAGAACGAAAGATCTGTCGGTGGCGAGCTGGGGCGGCCCTCAGGGGCGCGCTTTAGAACCTATGAGCGTCTGAAAAGATATGCCGCTCAAATCCGGGACACTATTTTTGAAACACAGGAGTTGGCAAAGAGCATAGAGGAGATCTACAAATACCCCCTGCTCCAATCAGCGATCGATACCCTTAACAGGCAACTGAAGAGCGGTATCGATGATCAGGATCTTGCGCAGCTCGTCATGTCACTGCGGGCGGACGCAAGGCTTTGCAGGATCACTGAAGAGGGGCCATCGGTTGAGCCGCAGGTTATCTGTTCGCTCGGATTGCGAAAAACCGACTGAGGGAGATTGCCATGCAGGTAAACGTTGCCGAAGCAAGGAAATGCCTGAGAGAATTTGATCTGCAGACACTTTTTCGCGAACATCTGGGCTGGGACAATTGCCGAACCCGTGTGGATGTGACTGTAGGTGATTCTTCGGTAACCCTTGCCGGTGTGGCCCAAAAACGTGGTTTCACCGCTTTCGCGTGTTCTTCGATCCCGGATCGCGCAACTCGCCTCAAGATAGACCATCAGGTTGCCCGGTCCTCCAGGGAACACTTGATAATATATTCCGACCAGGAAAAGGGTCAGCAGATATGGCAGTGGGTCCGCCGGGAGCCCGGTCTCCCTATGGCATCCCGCGAGCTTCGTTTTGACGTCAGACAGTCGGGGGATCCCCTAATCCAGAGGCTGGAACAGATAGCGGTAGGTCTCGAGGAAGAGGAAAATATAACCGTTATCGATATCGTTGGTCGTGCCCGTGCAGCGTTTGATGTGGACAGGGTCACCAAAAAATTCTATGACCGCTTCAAGACCGAGCACACTGCCTTCCTGAATCTGGTGCATGGTATCGAAAGCGATCCCGATCTTCAGTGGTATACGTCGCTGATGCTCAACAGGCTTATGTTCGTTTACTTTATCCAGAAGAAGGGTTTTCTGGACGGAGATGCGGACTATCTCAAAAACAGGCTCGCAATGGTTCAGCGTGAAGGCGGCAAGGATAGATTTCATACCTTTTACCGGTTCTTTCTCCTGAGATTATTCCACGACGGCTTGGGCAAATCTCCTGAACAACGCAGGCTTGAACCTGTTATGGAAAATCTGTTGGGCAGGGTCCCTTTCCTTAACGGCGGATTCTTTGAGGTTCATCAGCTTGAGGAAAAATATTCCGGTATAGATATTCCTGATGAAGCCTTTGAGAAGCTTTTCGACTTCTTCGACCAGTACTCCTGGCATCTCGATGAACGGCCTATCAGGGCCGACAACGAGATCAATCCTGACGTCGTCGGCTATATCTTCGAAAAATACATCAACCAGAAGCAGATGGGGGCCTATTACACCAAGGAGGACATAACAGAATACATAGGCAAGAACACGATAATTCCTTTTATCTTTGGAGCCGCAGAGAAGGAATGCGCCATAGCCTTTGGTCCAGATAGCGCTCTTTGGAGGCTACTTAGAGATAATCCGGATAGATACATATACCCTGCAGTTCAGCATGGAGTTATCCTCCCAAATGGAGAGGTTGTCCCGGAATCCGAACTTCCTGATTTTGTCCAAACTGGAATGCGTGACCCTAAGGCTCGTATGCATGATAACCGTTACAACCTTCAGCAGGCGGCAGCCGATGACCCGATCAGACTGGTTACCGAAACCTGGCGGGAATATATAACAAGGCGCACTCGTTGCCTGGAGATTCGAAAAAAATTGCAACAAGGGGAAGTCCACCAGATCGATGACCTTATTACACTGAATCTCAATATATGGCAGTTTGCCCGTGATGCCATCGTTAACGCGGAAGGTCCCGAACTTTTAAGAGCCTTCTGGCACGGCATGAAAAATGTTACTGTGCTTGACCCGACATGCGGCTCAGGAGCCTTTCTTTTCGCGGCTCTGCGGATACTGGAAACCCTTTACAGTGATTGCCTAGAGCGTATGGGAAAATTCCTTGAGGACATTTCAGACAAGCCGCACCACCCGAAGCAGTTCAGCGACTTTAGAGCCGTTCTGGGTCAGATCGCCAAACACCCCAATGATCGGTACTTTATCCTCAAGTCCATCATCATCAACAACCTCTTTGGCGTGGACATAATGGAAGAAGCGGTCGAAATATGCAAACTTCGTCTTTTCCTCAAACTTGTATCTCAGGTTGAAAGGATAGAACAAATAGAACCCCTTCCGGATATCGATTTCAACATTCGCGCGGGTAACACGCTTGTCGGGTATGCGACGGCGGATCAGGTTCGCAAGGCATTCACAGAAGAAAGATCGCCAGGTGGGCTTTCCCAAAATAAGCTGATGCTCGGGGATTCGGAAGAACAGTATCTAAAGTTCGAGGAAAGCCTAGGGGAAGTGGAAAGGCTTTTCAAGGTTTTCCGAGAACAGCAGACGACTCATGGCGGTGTTGTAACTCATGAGGACAAAGCAGAAATCCGGGAGCGCCTTTGTAAACTTTCCGCGGGATTGGACCACATCCTGGCCAAGGAATACGGTGTTGATGTTGAAAAAAGAAAGGATTTCGAAGCGTGGCAATCAAGCCACCAGCCCTTCCACTGGTTTGTGGAGTTTTACGGGATCATGGAAAAAGGTGGGTTTGATGTGATCATTGGGAATCCACCGTATGTTGAGTATAGCAAGGTGAAAAATAAATATACTGTAAAACATTATGCTACAGAAACCTCAGCAAATTTATATGCTTTTATTACCGAGAGAAGTTTTTCTCTTTTATCTGAGCAAGGTGGTTTCGGTTTTATAATCCCGATTAGCCTTATTTGTACCCAGCGAATGCAACCTCTTCAAGACCTTCTCATGTCTGGAAACAATTCATTATGGATCAGTAATTATTCCGAACGCCCATGTAAGTTGTTTTCTGGAGCGGAGGTTCTTTTATCAATAACATTAGTGCACTTTAGAAACAAAAATTCTAATTACTATACGACAGGTTTTATAAAGTGGGCGTCAGAAGAAAGGGAAAGGCTATTCCAGCGGATAAAATATTGCGGATTTACAAGAAAACCAAAACCTTATGTGATTCCCAAATTTGGTTTTGATGTTGAGCGCTATATACTTGATAAATTGCTTCGTTCGGGATTTTATTTAGAAACAAATTTATTAAGAGAATCGGAAAATAAAGTCTTCTATCGCATTGGTGGGGGGAGATATTGGAAAATATTTTCAAATTTTCAACCTCACTTTGTCCTAAACGGAGTGAAATCTACCTCTAGCCGAGAGAATTACCTTTACCTTCCAACTATTGAAATGAGAGATGCGACGATTTCGTTGCTAAGCAGTTCTCTTTTCTTTTGGTTCTTTATTCTTACAACTAACTGCAGAGATTTAAATCCAAGCGACTTAAAGGGGTTTCCTATTCATTTGAATGACTTTTCTCCAGAGGCTATAAAGGAATTATGTGCCCTGGGTGCTTTGCTAATGAAAGAATATAAAGAAAAGAGCGCAATGAAGGAAAAAACATCAAGGCTGACCGGAGTGGTTGTCTACCAAGAATTTTATCCGAGGTTTTCAAAGCATGTTATTGATTCTATTGACCATATTCTTGCCAAACATTTGGGCTTGGATGATGATGAGCACGATTTCATAATCAACTACGACATCAAATACCGCATGGGGAATAATGATTACGGAGAGGAAGATGGCTAATGATTGATAACAATCGCACAAACGTTAAGGGTGGCAATTGACCACGGACTATATAGAGCGCGGTAACGACAACTATCCCAAAAACATTATTAACCGGCTGGGTAATGATTCTCCCCCCTGCCTGTATGTTCTTGGTAACTTATCTATCCTCGATAATCGACTGCTGGGATTGGCTTGCTCGGTCCAGTGCCCGGGAAGTATTGTGATAAAAACCTTTGATGCTGTCCGAGCTTTGCGAGATAGTGGAGTAGTAGTGATTGGCGGTTTCCACTCCCCTATGGAAAAAGAATGCCTGGACATTTTGCTTGGCGGCAAGCAATCGGTTGTCCTCTGCCCTGCGAAATCTCTTAGGAACCTACGCATTGGTCAGAAAGCACGGCAGGCACTCAAGGAAGGCTGGCTGTTGATTCTGAGCCCATTTGCAGAAACTATCCGAAGAACAACTTCCCAACAGGCCATTCAGCGCAACGACCTTGTAGCAGCCCTTTCACATGCCCTTCTTGTGCCTTACGCATCACCCGGTGGAAAGACCTGGACAACAATCAAAAAAGCTCTTTTTTGGAACCAACCCGTTTACACATTTCCCGATGGCCATAACTCCGAATTGTTTATCGCCGGTGCTCAGGAATTTGCTACCAACGCCAGTCAAAAACAGGAGAAAAATCAATGAAAGTCTGGATGGAACTATTAAAAAAAATATCTGACACCGCAAAGCAAACCTATGAGTCCATCATGGATTTCTGTAAGCGACCCCTTGTGTTTGCCCTGATAACCTTTTGCTGTTTGGCTATCTGGTTTCATGTTTTTAATAATCCTGATTCCCATCTTTTTAGAATACTTAGGATTAAGGAAATGGCATTTATAATGTGGCAGATGATTTTGAAACTGCTGGGAATATTTTCGAAAGATTTTGTTATTCCGGTCATTGGAATATCAGGGACTCTTTTAGCTGTTGCAGTCCCTCTAACCTACGACACGATAAAAGATATTTCTTATAAATATAAGTCCGGTTCAATCCGGCACAAGTTTTTTGAGGCTTGGGAAGTGAAGCATACGCCTTTTTTACTTATTGTAGTTCTATTCTTGGGTGTATTTATTCTATCTTTTCCATCTTCGGTTTTTACATCGATTATGGCAAAAGTGTATTTTTTAATTTTTTTGCTGATGTGTTTTGCGATAGTGCGGCTTTTTGACCTTGTCCGGGTTTATTCATGGGGAAGCGAAAAACTTCTGAATAAAGGGATTAATGAATCATTTGCTATTTTAGGAAAGCGTAAATTTTGTAAAAACGTGTATAAAAAACTCAAGGGATATTTGATTGATATTGGCGATTTGCTGGCTTGGGAAACTGAAAATACTTATGATCCAAAAGAAGTGGTTGAAGGTCTGGAAAAACTTTTGGACATGCTCAAATTGTTGTTTGATGAATATCACAAGGATCCAGAACGATTCAAGATCCTTACCTTGCCGTTGGAAGACAATAAACGCCTTGGGCGTTTGCCAGAGTCAGAAAGAACAAGGAAAAGCAATGCGATATTTGAGGACTGGCTTGATCAAACTGTATTTATCCCTAATATTATTTTTCTTCAAATTGGCAGAGTATTCAGCCTTTCGATGTCTACGCGACAGGAAATTTATCTAAGGGAATCTATAGCCCATAAGGCCCTAAAAATTCTCATACGGTTTTTACAGGAACAAAGTATTATGCCAAACACAGAACCTTTTGTGAAAACGATGCTTGATATTTTACAACAAATGGGTAGAGAAGCTTTGCGAGCGAGGGAAGGCTATTTAGCGGTATTGGCCTTGGTAAGACCCAACATTGATCTTCTTTCCCCTCTTTTGCATCAGTCATCACTAAGAGATTCCCATCCAATAAGGGCATATCGGGTGTTGGTTATTCCCAGGTTGCGGGAAAATTTATTTCTCATCGTTCGTGAGGGTGGGGAAGAAACGAATCAGGAGCTTTTCAGGTTTCTTTTTCACTATTCTCCTATTGGCTCTGCTGGGTTGGGAAAAGACCTTAGTCCGCTTTGGGAGATCAGACTTTCATTGGAAAACCCACTCGGTAAACTTGCAAATGAGCTTGAGGTATTAGAAGAGCGCGGGAAGTGGTTGTTGACCATGGCAGAGCTCGAATCTTGGGAGAGTCAGTTTGAAAAATCCTGGAAAGCCCCGGAGTTAGTCGTGATTGAATCAGTGGAGCAAATAAAGCAAAAAATTCTGGATTTTGCCTTTAACAGCATAACGTTCAATACTTTCCTATTCCTTATGATGGAATTTGGGGCCTACTGCTTGTTTCAAAAACGGTACGATTTGGTCAGGGGACTTTGGGAATATAAACAGCCTCCTGATGCGAGTGCTACATGGTGCGGTCACGATCTAATCCCTTCTTCGGTGGATGAGATCCTTCGTCTTTATTGGGGCTTTTCGGAGGATAGGGACAGGCATGCTCTTCCCATAGAAGGGCACCACAGCCTTACCCCGTATTTTAGGAGATACTCAGTTCTTCTTCTTGCCCGAACTCTTGCTGATAAAATGCCTGGGAGAGGCTCTCCAACAGGGAGTGCTCCCTTCTCTTTGAAATGCTTCGGATCCGGCGAATTATTTTCGGCTAAATTATATGTTAACGAACTTGTGGGGTTTTCTAGAAGCCTTTCAGGGGAAAAGGAATTACTCGATTCATTGGGTTTTCCGGAAGACTCCAGAGAATCTCTCTTGAAGGAAAAAGTACCCCAGGCAATTGAAAGTTTTAAGAAACGTTGTCAAGACGAGATTGATGGTCGAATTATCAAGGACGAGATTGATATTGAAAAGGTTAACCAGTTCAAAGAAGATTTCTTGAAATCTTTTAACGATATGGCGGTTTTGAGGAACGTTTTCAAGAAGCACGATGCTTTTGAAGATTTGGCTAGCCAAGATGCTACAGATGGAGAAGGATCTTTTGGAATTTTCCAATTGGATGACAAGGAAATGTTTCTGAATGAAACTATAGTTGATTATTCTGGAATCACAAGAGGTTACGCTGAAGGAATGGCCAATGGCGAGAATGCAGACATAATAAAGAGACTCCAGATGCAATCTGTGATCCCTGATCTTCCTAAGCAAATTTCGCCTTTTGAAGCGTTCTTAAAAACCCTTGAAAAATATGAGGACATGTCTGGTGTTTACGTTATCGCTTCTATTGATTGGAAAAGGTTATTTAGGAGAAAGGGGATCTATGAATACCAAGAGGGAGATGGCTCAGGGGAACGTAATAATATCGATGGATTCGTACTCTTTAATGGCTATAAAGTTAATTGTATTGTTCCCAGACCCAGCCAAATGCCTGACCGCGAGACTTGTCTTGTTATGGATATGAAGCATGTGGGTAAGCTTCTTGCGCTGAACCCCGAACCTACGGATAAGATGCAGGACATTGGTTCACCAGAGGTCAAAGATGGTTTCTTTTTCGACATTTGCGCCTTAAGTGATTCACCCACAATCCGAAAAAAAATACTCAGCAATCCTCCAGAATGGTTGCAAAAAAAGGGAGATAAAGAAACTCAGGAAGCCTACCTCAACACAAGAGTTCGCATAGTAATCCAGGAAAAATTTGATTTCAAGTTTGAAACGGAAGGGAAATCGCAGCCAGGAATCTATTGCCTCTCCCTATCCAGCTTCTCACAGGAGAAGAGCGAAGATTGAGGTACTCCCTACTCACTGGACCACTGGGTGGCGAAAATAAGGTGGTCGGTCCGGTGGTTTTATGAAACGTTTCCTGTTTCAAGGTGCCTTGTGCCCTTCAGTTACGTTGTTACCGGTTTCTCAGTAGTTGATCAGTTCTTTTGTACCTTGACCCGAGTATACTTCTGAAGGCGTCATGTAGGCCACGTTGCACCCAGAGGGGTCAGGCCTACACTTTTGACTAAATGAAATGCGTTGCACCCAGAGGGGTCAGGCCTACACTTTTGACTAAATGTGTTTTTCTGTGGGTTTTTTGAGGAGAACAGCGGGGGAAATGGGGTTTAGACCTACACATATTCACAATGGCAGTTGATGCCCTTCTGT